>JAAGKN010000476.1_pt1 | contig 74282 bp, 64 predicted proteins | sample 6206371 | NCBI WGS metagenome assembly JAAGKN01 (sample SAMN11533720, study PRJNA540317) | gut metagenome | isolation source: fecal pellets from male and female animal of same cohort | host: Peromyscus leucopus | place: USA:CA | collected 2017 | reverse complement strand
GCGACGTGTTATATAATACAATAACTGTTTCTAAAAGTCAATACTTTTTTTATATTTTTTTGTAATTTTTTTACTTTTTAAAAAGCGAGCTTATTTCACTTGGAGTGAAGCTATATACCTTATCACAAAAATGGCATTCAACTTCTGTATTCTTACCTGATTGAGCCATTTCCTCTAAAGATTGTGTGCCTGTTGATATCAATGCAGACTCCACTCTTTCACGTGAACAATTACATTTATATTCAATATCACTCTCGTCAAGCTTATCAAGCTGAATATTTCTTAAAGCCCTTTGCGCAATTTCATCAGGAGTCATGTTATTTGAAAGCATCGTGGTAACAGGCTCAATATCGCTGATTGCAGCCTCTATTTTTTCAAGCACTTCATTTGGACAGCCCGGAAGAAGCTGAATGATAAATCCGCCTGCAGCAGCAACTGTTAAGTCAGGATTAACCAAAACACCCAAAGCACACACAGAAGGTGTTTGCTCCGATACAGCAAAATAATTGGTAATATCTTCTGCGATCTCGCCGCTCACAATCTCCGTCTGGCCGATATAAGGCTCATTCATCCCCATATCTTTCATAACGTATAAATAGCCATCAGTGCCTACTGTACCCTTTACATCAAGCTTTCCTGCTGAATTGAGAGGTATTTCAACAACAGGATTCTGAACATAACCTCTGGCATTACCACAGCTGTCTGAAACTGCCACCACGGACCCTGCAGGTCCTCCACCGTTTAAGCGAAGCGTAACGGAATCATCCTTGCCTTTTAACATATCCCCCATCATAGAAGCTGCTGTTAAAAGTCGTCCGAGTGCAGCAGTATTTACTGCTGAAGTTTTATGAATCTGCTCTGCTCTTGCAACAACATCTGTAGTATCTGCTGCAATAACAAAAGCACTCCCGTCTTCAGTAATATATCTTACAATCTTTCCCATAACTACTTCCTTTTACATACAAAATATATTCGCTGGCTTTCATCATTAGGACTGTTTTTTGTCAAATCATCATAAATACCTAATATTTCAAAGCCTTCAAGAGCTGTTTTATATAATTCAATATCATAAGCCTGCTCTGTAAACTCTTCGCTGAATCTGTCATAATTTTTGCCGTTAAACACAAAAAAATCAAGCATTATTCTTACTTTATAGTCTGACAAATATTCATTATCCCAGCTCAAAAAGAAATCATCTTCGTCAAACACAAAAGTATTATCACCTAAAATAGCTTTATGCTTATACGGTGTATTTACATCAAAAATAAAAATTCCGTTATCATTCAGCGAATCATAAACACATTCAAAGCATTTCTTCAAATCATCATAGGAATGCAAATGATTCAAGCTATCAAGCAAACAAGTACACAAATCAAATTTCTTACCAAGTGAAAAATTGCTGATATCTGCTTTAAAAAAACGAACCTGATTACCACACTTGTTATCAGCTACAGCCAGCATATCATCCGACAAATCAACACCTGTTACATTGTATCCGATATCTGAAAAACACTTGCTGAAGGAGCCGGTTCCGCATGCCAAATCAAGCAGTTTTTTTCCGTGCGGTAAATAATCCGAAAAAAAGTTAGAAATGTAATCACTTCTAACTTTATAATCCACATTTTCAGTTAACAAATCATAAAAACGAGCAAAGGTATTATAACTGCTCATTGCTTTCCTGCTCTCTTATTCTTTCAAAAATTTTATCATAACCATCACAACCGTACTGAAGTGAACGATTAACTCGGCTTATTGTTGCAGTTGAGGCACCGGTTGCATTAACAATATCGGTGTAAACACATTTATCATTCAGCATTTTTGCAACAACCAAACGCTGGCTGATTGCCTTAAGCTCCTGAATGGTGCACAAATCCTCAAAAAAATCATAGCATTCGTCAGCATTTTCCAAAGAAAGAACTGCCTTAAATAAAAAATCAAGATTTTCGTCTTGCAATTTTCTGCTCATATAAATTCTCATTGCCTTTCTGTGTGCATATATGTTGCTTACAGAAATAGATAAAATCTAAATCATCCAAGCAATCACATTGTAACACACTAAACTGTGAAAGTAAAGAAAAAACCCTGAAATAAATCAGGGTTTTTTTATTATTCATTTATCAAATTTTCATAAAAGTCAAAGCAATCAAAGGTTGAAAAATAATCTTTTGGGGTTTCTGCTCTTCTGATAAGCTTAAAGCCGCCGTCACTCTGAAGGAGTATTTCAGCACTCTTGAGCTTTCCGTTATAATTATAACCCATTGAGAAGCCGTGCGCACCTGCATCATGAATAAACAGATAGTCACCCATTTCAATTTCAGGAAGCATTCTGTCTATGGCAAATTTATCACAGTTTTCACAAAGAGAGCCTGTTATATCGTATTTATTACTGCAAGGCTCATTTTCCTTTCCAAGCACGGTAATATGATGATATGCACCATAAATTGCCGGGCGCATAAGGTTAACAGCACAAGCATCAACACCTACATACTCTTTATGTGTGTGCTTTTCATTGATTGCCTTTGTTACAAGACCGCCGTAAGGACCAAGCATATATCTGCCAAGCTCTGTGAATATTGCAACATCATCCATTCCTTCAGGAACAAGCGTTTCTTCATAAACCTTTCTTACACCTTCGCCGATAACGAAAATATCATTAGGCTCCTGATCCGGTCTATAAGGAATACCGATACCGCCTGAAAGATTGATAAAAGTAATGTGTACACCAAGCTTGTTTTTCAAATCAACGGCAAGCTCAAACAAAACCTTTGCCAGCATAGGATAATACTCGTTTGTTACTGTATTTGAGCAAAGGAAAGAATGAATACCAAATTCTTCCACACCCTTTTCCTTAAGGATTTTAAATGCCTCATAAATTTGCTCGGTTGTCATACCGTATTTAGCATCGCCGGGATTATCCATAATATCGTTGGAAATTTTAAATATTCCGCCGGGATTATAACGGCAGCTCATTTTTTTAGGCAGCTTGCCGCATGCTTTTTCAACCGCTTCAATATGTGTAATATCGTCAAGATTTATAATGCCGCCTAAATCATTACAATATTTAAATTCATCAATCGGTGTATCGTTTGATGAAAACATAATGTCATCACCGGTTGCACCGATTGCTTTTGAAAGCATAAGTTCTGTTTTTGATGAACAGTCACAACCACAATCATATTCACGTAAAATATTAATCAAAAAAGGATTGGGTGTTGCTTTAACAGCAAAGTATTCCTTATATCCTTTATTCCAGGAAAACGCTTTTTTTAAATCCTCTACATTCTTACGAATTCCCTTTTCATCATAAAGATGAAAAGGTGTTGGGTAAACTGCTGCAATTTCCTCAACCTTTTCTTTTGTAACAAAAGGTGTCTTATCCATATCAATGTCCTCCTCAATCACAAATTGCTTTTTCAATATAATTTTTAATCCCATTAATTCCCTGACCCGTTACGCCGGAAAAAGGAACCACAGGAACGTTATTTATAAATGAAAGCTCTTCTTTAGAAAGCTTTAATCTTTCTGCATAAGCTTTTTTCTTAAGCTTGTCCGCTTTCGTCATAACAATTATAAATGGAATATTCATTTCTGTCAGAAATGAAATCATCCCAATATCATACTTCGTAGGCGGATGACGCATATCAATCAGCTGCACAACCAAAGCAATATTTCTGCCGGAATTAAAATATCCTTCCATAAGCTCGCCGAATCTGTTAAGCTCCTGCTTGCTTATTTTTGCGTAGCCGTAGCCGGGAAGATCGACAAATTTTATATCATCAACATTATAAAAATTAATTGTTATTGTTTTACCCGGTACAGAGCTTACACGAGCCAACTGCTTTCTATTGAAAAGCTTATTGAGCAATGTGCTTTTGCCAACATTTGATCTGCCGGCAAATACAATTTCAGGTGCATCACTTTCCGGAAGCTGCTGTGATATGCCAAAGGATTTTTCAAATTCTGCCTTATTATAATTCATAAATCACCTATTGTGTAATAGCTGTTGACTGTGACTTTTTCTCGGCAACAACTATATTTCTGTCTTTATTATTCTTATTATCAGATTTAAGCGGCTTTTCAAGTGCAATATCAATAACCTCATCAAAGCTTGAAACAGGAACAAAGTTTACAGCTGATTTAACTTCATCGGAAATTTCAGCCAAATCTTTAACATTATCCTTCGGGATAATTACTGTATCACAGCCTGCCTTGTATGCTGCCATTGATTTTTCCTTAAGACCGCCGATTGCCATTGCTCTGCCTTTAAGACTGATTTCACCGGTCATAGCAACATTTGATTTAATCGCAATATTGCTTAATTCGCTGACAAGTGCTGTTGTAATAGCAAGTCCGGCTGATGGTCCGTCTTTAGGAATAGCACCTTCAGGCGCATGAATATGTAAATCCTTGTTTTTGTAGAAATCAGAATCAATACAATATTCGGCAGATTTCGACCTTATATAAGAAACAGCTGTTTTTGCACTTTCCTTCATAACATCGCCAAGATTGCCTGTTAGCTCAAGTTTTCCGCTTCCGTCAAGTGCGGATACCTCTATAGGAAGCAGCGTTCCCCCAACACTTGTCCATGCCAAACCATTGACAGTACCAATTAAATTTGACTGACTGATAATATCCTGCGAATATTTCTTTACGCCTAATATACTTTCTAAATTATTGTTTGTAACCTTAAAGGATTTAGCATTATCGTTTTCAAGCTCAACTGCTGCCTTTCGGCAAAGTGAAGCCAGCTTTTTCTCAAGTCCTCTTACACCTGCCTCACGGGTATAACACTCGATAATGGTGTATATAGCATCATCACTGACTTTAAATTCACGCGAACTTAATTTATGCTTAGTCATTTCCTTTTTAACAAGATGTTTTTTGGCTATATTGAATTTTTCTTCAATTGTATAGGAATTTAACTCAATAACCTCCATACGGTCATACAATGGAGCAGGAATTGACGAAACATCGTTCGCCGTTGTAACAAACAATATTTTGCTCAAATCTACAGGAAATTCAATGTAATGATCTGTAAATGTTGAATTCTGTTCAGGATCGAGTGCTTCAAGCAATGCAGATGATGGATCACCTTTATAATCACTGCCAAGCTTATCAATTTCATCCAGCAGAATTATCGGATTCATAACGCCGCTTTTTATAACTGCTTGCGTAATTCTGCCCGGCATTGAGCCTATGTAAGTTTTTCTGTGGCCGCGTATTTCAGACTCATCATGTATACCGCCTAAAGCTATACGAACATATTTCCTGTTCATACTCTTTGCAAGCGATTTAACGATAGAGGTTTTACCGACTCCCGGAGGACCTGCAAGACATAATATCTGACCTGTAAAATCAGGATTTCTTTTAAGCACAGCTAAAGAATCAACAATTCGTTCTTTAACCTTTTCTAGACCATAATGCTCTTTATCAAGAATTTTTATTGCTTTATTAAGATTGATATTATCTTTCGTGTATTTCCCAAAGGGAATTTCAAGGCATTTGTCAATATAATTGCGAACTACCGTACCTTCATGTGAGCCTGACGGCATCTTCATAAGCTTATCACACTCTTTATAAAGCTTATTCTTAATTTCATCATCACATTTAAGAGCAGAAATTTTATTTCTGTAAATATCAGCCTCCTGAACAGGGCTTTCGCTCTCACCAAGGGATTCTGCAATTACCTTCATTTCTTCTCTTAAGTAGTATTCGCGCTGGTTTTTATCAATTTCTTCCTGCACCTTTTGCTGAATTTCAGCTTCAATTTCAAGTGAAGCATTTTCCTTTTTCATAAGAACAAGAAGATTGGTAAGCCTTTTTACAGGATTAAGTTCGGCTAAAATATGCTGCTTTTGCGTGTAATCAATAAAAGTATTTGAGCAGATGTAATCTGCAAGACTGCCGCTGTCCTGTATAGAAATCACTTTAGCAATAACATCGCTGCTGATTTTTGTCATTAATGAAGCATAATTTTCAAACTCTTTAATAACAGCTCTTTGATATGCCTTTTCTTCATTGACTTCAACTGAAAAATCGTCGTCTTTTAATATATGAACCTGCCCGGAAACATATGGCTTTGAGGTGCACAAATGCATTAATGTACCACGCTCAATACCCTCTACTACAACACGCAGATTTTCACTGTTTGGTATTCTTACCATTTGTTTTATATGGCACAAAACACCGATATCATAGATTTCATTTATACCTGGATCATCAACGGAAGCATCCTTCTGGCAAACCAAAAATACCCTTTGATTATCCTGCATCGCTGCCTTTAATGCCTCTACACTCTTTTTTCTGCCCACATCAAAATGTAAAACCATATCAGGGAAAACAACAAGCCCTCGAAGCGGAATTATAGGCAGCTCTATAATATTTTCAATTATATTTAAATCATCCATACTATATCCCAACCCAATTTAATATATTGATTATATAATATTAAAAAGAAAAAGGCAACAAAATGTTGCCTTTTTTATGCCATTTTTATGCATTTTTTAAACTCTTTGCAGTCAGCATTCTCGGCTGTCTGTCAGGATTGCGCAAAATTATAGGTTCAGCACCGTTTATTACTGATTCTTCAGTAATAATGGCTTTTTCTACAGTATGATCACTGGGAATCCTGAACATTAAATCTGTAAGCACGGATTCAAACACACTTCGCAGTCCCCTGGCACCTGTGTTTCTCTCCAATGTAATATCTGCGATTGCAGCCAGCGCCTCTTCGTTAAATTCAAGAGCTACATCATCCATTTCAAACAATTTGATATATTGCTTAACAATCGAATTTTTAGGCTCTTTCATAATCCTAATCAGTGCATCCCTGTCAAGATTTTCCAATACTGTTATAACAGGAATTCTGCCGATGAGTTCTGGGATAAGACCAAACTTCACCAAATCATGCTGTGTAGCGTTCTTCATAATCTCATCAGACTGTGCTGCTGTATTTTCAATTTGAGCACCAAAGCCTAATGATTTACCGCCTATTCTTTTGCTTATAATCTTTTCAATACCGTCAAAAGCACCGCCGCATATAAACAAAATATTGCTTGTATCAATTTGAATAAACTCCTGCTGTGGATGCTTTCTTCCGCCGCCCGGAGGCACATTGGAAACCGTTCCTTCCAGAATCTTCAAAAGTGCCTGCTGAACGCCCTCACCGCTGACATCACGGGTTATTGAACGGTTTTCGCTCTTTCTTGAAATCTTATCAATTTCATCTACATAAATTATTCCTCGCTGTGCCTTTTCAACATCAAAGTCAGCAGCCTGAATAAGTCTTAAAAGTATATTTTCTACATCTTCACCAACATAGCCGGCTTCAGTCAAAGTAGTAGCGTCCGCAATAGCAAATGGAACATTCAAAATCTTAGCCAAAGTCTGTGCAAGCATTGTTTTGCCAACGCCTGTTGGACCCAAAAGCAAAATATTACTTTTCTGCAACTCAACATCAGTTGATGTGCTGCCGCTGTAAATTCTTTTATAATGGTTATAAACCGCAACAGAAAGTGCCTTTTTCGCATCATCCTGACCGATAACATATTCATCAAGTTTAGCCTTTATCTCTTCAGGTTTAGGCAAAACAGCATCATCATTTGAATGCTTATGCGGAATATTCGGTGAAGATGCTTCAGCAATCAGATCGTAACAAAGAGCAACACATTCGTCACAAATATACACTCCCGGACCTTCTATTAACTTGTGAACCATAGCCTCTGATTTGCCGCAAAAGGCACATCTTGCTATTGTACTGCGTGAATCGTCACGAGCCATAAAATCTACCTCGTATCTGTAAATTATCTTTTATCAATTACTTTGTCAATCAAGCCGTATTCAAGAGCTTCATTGGCAGTCATCCAATTATCTCTGTCTGTATCTTTCGCAAGCTCATCAACAGTTTTTGAACAGTTCTGGGCAAGAATTCTGTTTAAACGCTCTTTGGTCTGAACTAAATTCTTTGCTGCAATTTCAATATCTGTTGTCTGACCTGTAAGACCGTTACCGCCGATTAAAGGCTGATGAATAAGAATTGAGCTGTTAGGCAAAGCAATTCTTTTGCCCTTGGCACCGCTTGAAAGAAGGAATGCACCCATTGAAGCGGCCATACCGATACAAATGGTAGAAACATCGCATTTTATATACTGCATTGTATCATAGATTGCCAGACCGTCTGTTACCGAACCACCGGGACTGTTAATGTAAAGGCTGATATCCTTTTCACTATCCTGTCCCTCAAGAAACAGAAGCTGTGCAACAACCAATGATGCAGTAGTTGAATTAACTTCATCAGATAAAACAATTATTCTGTCTGACAAAAGTCTGGAATAAATATCCATTGAGCGCTCGCCTGCGCTGGTTTGTTCAAGAACATATGGTACTAATGCCATAACAAATCACTTTCCTTTAAAATTAAGCTTTTTCAGCTGACTCAACAATCAGCTCAACAGCCTTGCGCTTTTTAATATCATCAGCAATCTGGTCAGCAGGAACAGCGTTTTTAATCTGCTCTGCTTCCATCTGATATTGTTCTGCAAGCTTATTGATTTCTGCATCAATATCCTCTTCAGTTGCCTCAATATTTTCTGCCTCAACAATAGCCTCGAGTGCAATTGTTGCCTTTACCTGGCTTTCAGCGCCTGACTTGAATGACTCCTTGAAAGAGTCCATATCCTGACCAAGGTATGAAAGATATGTATTCAAATCTATACCCTGCATCTGAAGTCTGTAGCTGTAATCTCTGATCATTTCATCCGTTCTCTGATTGAACATACATTCAGGAACTTCACATTCCATATTTTCAACAACCTGCTCTATAAGCTGGTTTTCAAAATCTGCTTTAGCTTCAGCCTCTTTTTTCTCTGAAATCTGCTTTTTAATATCAGCCTTAAGCTCATCAAGTGTATCAAATTCAGATACATCCTTTACAAACTCGTCATCAAGTTCAGGCATTTCCTTTGCTTTGATTTCATTAATTTTACACTTGAATACAGCCTCTTTGCCTGCAAGCTCTGCAGCATAATCTTCAGGGAAAGTAACATTAACGTCAAACTCTTCGCCTGTCTTATGACCTGCAACCTGCTCCTCAAATCCAGGAATGAAAGAACCTGAACCTAACTCAAGAGGATAATTTTCACCCTTGCCGCCTTCAAAAGCTACACCGTCGGTAAAGCCTTCAAAGTCGATTTCAGCTGTATCACCCTTCTGTGCTTCACGATCTTCAACGGTTACAAGACGTGAATTGCGATCACGCATATTTTCAAGCTCGTTATCAACGTCCTCGTCTGTAGCCTCTGTAGGAAGCATAGCAGCTTTAAGGCCTTTATAATCACCAAGCTTAACTTCAGGATATACAGTAACCTTCATTTTCATATCAACGCCTTCTGTCTTGCTCATAACAGTAACGTCAAGATCATATGGCTGATCAACAGTTTTAAGACCTGCCTCTTCAATAGCGTCGCCAACTGCTTTTGGGAATACAATTTCAAGAGCTTCTTCATAAAAAGCACCTTCACCATAAACCTTTTCAATCATACCCTGTGTTGCCTTGCCCTTACGGAAGCCGGGAATCTGGATTGACTTTCTCTGCTTCATATAAGCTGATTTACAAGCATCGGCAAAAACCTGTGGCTCAACAGTAACTTCAATTTCATAAACATTTGTTTCAACTTTATTAGATGATTTAAGTGCCATAATTATGACCTCCTTAACAAAATTTTCTAATCACCGAAATGGCATTATAACATATATTATAATTAATATCAAGATATTTTAAAATTTCTTAATTAAATAAGGCATAAAACCGAGCCTGTCTGCAGAAATTAATTTAAAATCAATTCCGTCAATCGAATCATCAACTGCAAATTTTGCAGCCACACCGTGAAGATGCCCGTAATAGCATTTTTTTATACCATTTTCCTGCAAAAGATTTAAAATTTTTTCACATCTGCCATTTGTTGTTACAGGCGGATAATGAAGAAACACAATTTTTTCATCACTTTTGGCACAATGAATTGACAAATCAAGCCTGATTACTTCACGATTGAGCATTTTTTCATCCTGTTCTTCTTCGGAATCAAAATACCAGCCACGGCTTCCGCATACTGAAAAATCCTTAAATTCAAAAGCATTATTATTTAATATTTCAATTGTATCAAAATTGTTTTTTTTAATAAACTCATTCATTTTTTTCAGGGTATTCCACCAATAATCGTGATTCCCTTTCATTATTATTTTCCTTCCGTTGAGTTTATTTATAAAATCAAAATCATTATAAAGCTCGTCAAAATTTATTGCCCAGCTTACATCGCCTGCAATAATAACATAATCGTCAGCTTCAACCAGTTTATTCCAGTTTTTTTCAAGTCTTTCGGTATAATCCTGCCATCCCTCAAAAACGTCCATTGGCTTATTAACACCAAAAGACAAATGAGTATCGGCAATAGCATAAAGTGACATTTCTTCTCCTTGAATAAATTTAGTTTAAACACAAATACTATAGCATAACGTTTGCCGTTTTCGCAAGGTTAAAATGAAAATACAGGCATATAACCTTGGAAATGCTGCTTTAACAGCTATATCGGAAAATGTTATGCAATCTTTGAAGGGAGTGAAAGGAAATGGATATCAGCAAGGAAATTAAAGGAATCTCATGTGAGGTAAAAAACTGCAAATACCATGATGAGGCAAACAACTGTCATGCTGGTCACATTAAAGTTGGTGACAAATCAGCTACAAGCACTTCAGATACTGCTTGCGAAACATTTGAATGCTGCGATGACTGCGGATGCAAATAGTAGACAATAAAAAATACGGCTCAAAAGAGCCGTATTTTTTTATAAATCAAGAAGCTTAAATACCATCTGGCTCATATCTTCTTTATTACATACATTTTCGAATCTTACAGACTTATCTTTAAGAGAAGCGAGCGGAGCAGGCACCTGCGCGCCTGTTACCCTATTCAGCTCATCAACCATTTCAAATTCATTCAAATCAGTACAATCACCACCGTTAACAGCATTAAGCACACTTGCAGAAAACTTATATGGCGATGCAGTTGAATCAATTACTGCAGGGATATCATCACCTGTTGATTTAACATATTCATCATAAACTTTAACCGCAACTGCAGTATGTGTATCACACAGATAATTATATTTTTCAAAATGGCTCTTGATTGTTTCATCAACACTGCTTTCAGCTGTATATCCGGCTGCAAAATTCTGTTGGATTTTGGAAATGAGTTCATTAGAAACAGTATACTTTCCTTCATCTGATAACTTTTTCATAAGCTGTGAAACAAGCTGATCATCCTCACCGCTCATATGATAAAGTAATCTTTCAAGATTTGAAGAAATCAAAATATCCATTGAAGGTGAAGTAGTAGTATAAAAATCTCTGTTTTTATCATAAGTTCCGGTCTTAAGGAAATCTGTTAATACGTTGTTTGAGTTAGATGCACAAACAAGTGTTTTAATAGGCAATCCCATCTTTTTCGCATAATAACCTGCAAGTATATTACCGAAATTACCTGTAGGGACTACTACATTAATTTCGTCGCCGGCTTTGATTTTTTCCATTTCAACCAAATCACAATAGGTTGAAAAATAATAAACAATCTGTGGAACAAGTCTGCCCCAGTTGATTGAATTTGCAGAAGAAAACATCATATTTTTCTTTGCAAGTTCATCTTTAATATCGCTATTGGTAAATATTGATTTAACTGCACTCTGGGCATCATCAAAATTGCCGTTTATAGCACAAACAGCAACATTGTCACCCTCCTGTGTTGTCATCTGAAGCTTCTGCATAGGTGAAACGCCATCAACAGGATAGAACACCAGTATTTTTGTGTTATCAACATTTTTGAAGCCTTCAAGGGCAGCTTTACCTGTATCGCCTGATGTTGCAACAAGGATTACAATGGTTTTGCCGTCTGCAGTTTTCTTTGCAGATACAGTCATAAGATAAGGCAAAAGCTGAAGTGCCATATCCTTAAATGCACAAGTAGGACCATGCCAAAGCTCCAGAATATTTTTATTGCCGTCAATATTAACCGTAGGCGCAATTTTAGTGGAAGAAAACTTTTGCGCAGAATAAGCACCCTCAACACAATAATCCAACTCTTCCTCTGTAAAATCAGTAAGGAATTCCCTCAATACAGTTTTAGCCCTGTCAATATAAGACATACCTGTCATTGAAGAAATTTTTTCTATAGAAAAATTAGGAAGCTCACAAGGAACAAAAAGTCCGCCCTCGTCACTTATTCCTTTGGCAATCGCCTGTGAAGCAGTAACTTTTATAGACTTATCACGTGTAGATGTATATAACATAATCATTCTCCTAAATAAAAATTGTATATATTTTAATATAACTCGAAAGCATTTTCAAGATGTTTTATAGATTTTATTTTATTATCCTGCGTATATATTTCAACAATATCAAATCTTGGCTGCAGATTAGGGTTATATTTCGCTATATAAAGCTGTGCTGATTTAATAATCCGATTTTGCTTATTGGTGTCAACAAACTCCTTGGCCTGTGCTATGGAATTACAATCTCTCTGCTTAACCTCAATAAAGCATAAGTATTTCTTATATTGGCATATTAAATCAATTTCACCAAAACGGGTTGTATAATTCGCAGCAAGCAGCTTGTATTTCTTTTTTCTTAAATAGTTTGCTGCTTCAATCTCCCAAACTTTTCCTTTACTGTTCATAATTAAAAAACTTCTTTAAAAATGTTTTTCTGTGAATTGGTGAAACGCCATACTTTTCAAGCATTTCATAATGCAGCTTTGTACCATACCCTTTATGCTTTTCAAACTGATACTGGGGATATTTTTCAGCCATTTCAAGCATATAACGGTCACGGCTGACTTTTGCAATTATAGATGCAGCTGCAATGTTTGCACTCTTTGCGTCACCTTTAACAATATCCCATTGCTCAATCTCAAGACCGGGCTTTTTATTTCCGTCAATCAGTGCAATATCAGGCTTAACATCCAACCCTTCAACAGCTCTTCGCATTGCAAGAAAAGTTGCCTGCAGTATGTTTATTTCATCAATTTCCTGCTCGGTGGCGATGCCAATATTATAACAAACGCATTCGTTAGTAATTTTATCAAAAAGCATTTCACGCTTTTTCTCGCTCAATTTTTTAGAATCGTTCACACCGTCAACAACATAACCCTTTGGCAGAATTACCGCAGCTGCATACACAGGTCCTGCAAGGGGACCTCTTCCTGCCTCGTCAACACCACAAATAACATTAAAGCCTTTAACATAGGCTTCATTTTCATATTCAAGCCAATCCATATTATGGCAGCTCAAGACTTATTTTCCCGAGCTTTCCTCCTCTGAATTCATCACAAAGCATAACTGCTGTGCGTTCGTAATCTATTTCTCCGCCCTTGATTAAAAAGCCACGCTTTTTGCCGATAAGCTCGAGTATTTCCCAACCCTGCATATCGTCAATCGTATCAAGCTTGTAACGTGTTGTAATAGCTTGGGGGCGGGTTTTTGAAAGTGTATCGAGCAGTCTGCAGGAGAGTGTTTCAATATCTGTTACCTCATCCTTTACAGCACCTGTAAAAGCAAGCTTGTCCCCTACTTCCGGGTCATCAAATTTAGGCCAAAGAACACCGGGTGTATCCAAAAGCTCGATTCCCTTTCCAACTGCAAACCATTGCTTTTGCCTGGTTACACCAGCCTTATCTGCCACTTTCGCTTTGGAATTGCCTGCCATTCGATTAATGAACGAAGATTTACCCGTATTCGGGATGCCCACAACCATCAATCTCAAGGCTCTGCCGCCCATACCTTTTGCATTGTTCTTCTCTATTGTCTTTGAAAGTGCACTCTGAACAGTGGGGATAAATTGATTTAAACCTTTCCCTGTTCTGCAGTCTACAGGCAGAGCATAAATATTCCTCGATTTATAATAATCAATCCACAATTTTGTGGCATTTGAATCAGCAACATCACATTTATTTAAAAGAATAATTCTAGGTTTATTCTTGATAATTGAATTGAGCTCCGGATTTGCAGAGCTATACGGAATTCGAGCATCAAGAAGCTCTACAACACCATCAACAAGAGTTAGACTTTCTTTAATAATACGCCTTGTTTTGGCCATATGACCCGGAAACCATTGAACAGTTTGTTTTTGAAAATCTGCCATATTCCCCTCCTTTGATTTAATAGCAACAGTATCTCTGTTAAATATAATAATACCAATAATCAGCCTCTGTCAGCTGATAGGATTTGTCATTTTGCTTGTCGTAAAGATAGTAAACAGCTTTGTATTTATATCCGCAATCCGTATCTTCACCGTAATCATCAACAATATCGCTTTCAGTAATACTGTAATTTTTATAATCTGCACATACTTTAAATTCTTCTGACGGTTTTTCATTTTGTAGTGAAGAAGAATCTGCACTATAGCTTTCATCCTCTAATTTGGTAATATTGCCGTTGCAATCAACAAAATAATTGCTGTATCCCGTTATTTCCACTCCGGCAATTTCATGCTGATACGATGCATATTCTTCCACCTGAACATAAGCACCTTTATCATCATAACGCAGAATCTGTGAAGAACCTTGCTGCACAAAGTGCGAATCCATAATTTTATCTTCACCATCTTCATACATATGCAAGCTGAAGCCACCGGGATAATCTATATTTTCCTGGCTGTTTTCACTTGCGATATAAAAGAGCTTATCGCCACAAACTGCCAAAGAAATTCCATCAACCGTGTTGGGCGTTTGATGAATTGTCTTAAGCTCATATGTCTTGCAATCAAGCTCAAAAAGGCAAAATCCCCAATCGGTCTGGGTGTTTGTATACCCGGTAAAATACAGCTTACCATTCAAGTAATTAAGATTACAAATATCACCTATATGAATAGACAAAGGTGCAGTTATTTCACCTGTCTTTAAATTGTAAACCATTAATTTGGAACCATCGCCAAAGTTATTTTCGCTGTCATAAGTTGTATAATAAAATTTATCCTCTGTCAGATAAACAGTTGCATTGTTTTGTGTCCTGTTTTCAGCAGCAAAATCAATTCCGTTTTCAAATGTCGCACCATCAGAATACACTGTTGCTTTACTGCCGGTATCAGAATTTATTTTTAAATTACCAGCCAAAGAACAGGAGGATAAAACCATACATAGAAATACTGATAAAATCAAACAAATAAATTTTTTCATAAATTCCCTCTCAAAACAGCACATCATATCTTCTTTATCCATTAGTATAAACTAATTTAACACCCAAGTCAACACGAAGGAAGCAGCCAAAAAAGCATAAAAATAAGCCGCCGGAAAACCGACGGCCTGCGTAATTAACAAATTACTGAATATTCTCTTTAACCTTTGCAGCCTTACCAACACGGTCACGAAGATAATAGAGTTTTGCACGGCGAACCTTACCGTGACGAACTACCTGAACGTCAACAACGTTTGGTGAATGCATTGGGAATACTCTTTCAACACCAACGCCATAAGAAAGACGGCGAACTGTGAAAGTCTTTGAAATGCCTGAACCTTTGATAGCAATAACTGTACCTTCAAACATCTGAATTCTCTCACGAGAGCCTTCACGAATATTTACTGATACCTTTACTGTATCACCGATACCAAACTTTGGTAATTCTTTTTTTGTGCTGTCCTGTTCGATTAATTTAAGTGCGTCCATTTCATTTCCTCCTTATTTTTTATGAGATGTTCATAACAAAATCAAACTGAAATTGAAAGAGGACCATCTTCTTAAATGCTCACACACGGGCATTTTAACGCGTTGCAAGGATTGCAACGGACTAAATGCTGAAATATAATAACATAAAAGAATTAAAAAAGCAAGTGTTTTTTACCTGAATTCCTTATAATTTTTATCCAAAAGAGAAATTCTGCTGATACTCTTCCATTCAAAATCTATTTCTGCCAGTCTGATAATTGTATCAAAGAGCAATGATGGGTTAAGATTTTTTTCAGGACCTGCCAGAAGCCTTATATTTAAAACAATTACATCATCTCTTATTGAAATATTATATTTGTCGATAAACGGCTTTAAATCCGTTTCCTTAAAAATTCTTTTTTTACCTTTTTTTCCTTTTTTTAAGGCTAAAATTTCTTCTGCACCAAGCACATTCATAATTTTTTGAAGAGCGGTGCAATTATCCTTAAACTGAAATTTATAAACATAATCTGAATATGCAATTTCACAGCAGTCTCGGAAATCGTCATAAGCATCAATAATCTTTAAATCCTCGGGAAGCACATTATTCATACGCTTTTTTATTTCATCATTCGAAATATCCTCTACAAGCCTTATATCGACACTTTCACACAGGCTTTCGACTCCAAGTGAAAGCGGAAGTGAAAAGCTCATATAGGGGTGAGGATTAAATCCCTCGGTATACCACAGAGGAATCTGTGCTCTTTTCAGCGCTCTGCCCATAGCACGGTTAATATCAAGATGACTGATGTATTTCAATCTACCTGTTTTTGAAAAACGAAGTCTAACCTCTCGCATCACATTTACCCCCGTTTAACTTATTAGCACCGCATCCTGAACAGTTTATACGGCAATGTGGCGTAGTTTCATTTCTATGAGCCTTTTTATTTTCATTTTCGAGGAATTTTCTGCTTACACCAAAATCAAGATGATCCCAAGGCAGCAGTTCACTGAATGCACGCTTTCTGTGTGTATAAAAATGAGGATCTATATTATTTTCCTCAAAAGCCTGCATCCAGGCATCAAAATTAAATTGATCGTCCCAGGAATCAAACTTGCAGCCAAGCTCGTATGCTCTTAATATAACCTTGCCCAAGCGTCTGTCACCACGTGCCAAAACACCCTCTAAAAGAGAAGTTGGCGTTTCGTGATAAGAAACCTTTATTTTTTTAGTCGGGATACACTCAAGCAAATACTTCTGTTTTTCCTTAAGCGATTCCATACTGTCTTCAGGTTCCCACTGAAAAGGGGTAAAGGGTTTAGGGATAAAAGATGCACAGGAGATTGAAACCTGAACGCCGCTCCCCTTCTGTCTGTTGGGATTGTTATAGAAAGCATGTATAACCTCCATACCCAAATCAGCAATACCCTTAATATCTTCAAGCGTTTCTGTAGGCAGACCCATCATAAAGTAAAGCTTAACAGAAGTCCAGCCGTTATCAAAGGCTTTTGTGCAGGTCTTTATAACCTCCTGCTGTGTAACATTTTTATTAATGACATCACGCAGCCTTTGTGTTCCTGCTTCAGGAGCAAAAGTAAGACCGCTGCGCCTTACTTTATTCAGCTGCTCAACAAGCTCATCTGAAAAATTATCCACTCTCAAACTGGGAAGTGAAAGATTAATATTTTCCTTAACTGTCCAATCAATCAAGGTGGTAAGCATATTATTTACATCGCTGTGGTCAGAGGTGGAAAGAGAACAAAGTGAAATTTCATCATACCCTGTTGAATCAATTAAAGCCCTGCATTGCTTGTTAATCGTTTCTACACTTTTTTCTCGGATAGGTCTGTATATAAATCCTGCCTGACAAAAGCGGCAGCCGCGAATACAGCCGCGAAAAATTTCTTCAACTGCTCTGTCGTGAACAATATTTATATAAGGCACAACAAATTCGCTCGGATAATACACCTTATTCATATCACTGACAATAGCCTTTTTTACAACAGCAGGTGCACCATTAATTGGTTCAAGCTTTTTCAGCGTTTCATCGGCGTTATAGCTGTCTATATAAAACGACGGAACATAAACGCCTGTTATCTCTTTCGCCTTTTCTAAAAACTCCTGTTTTGTAGAGCCATTACGCTTGCACGCTTTGAGAAGATCAATAACCTCATTTGTACTGTTTTCACCCTCACCTAAAAACACAATATCTACAAAATCGGTTATAGGCTCGGGATTACAGCAGCAAGGTCCGCCGACACAAATAATAGGTGTTAAATCGGTTCTGTCCTTTGCTAATAAAGGAATTTGCGCAAGATTAAGCATATTAAGAACATTTGTATAGGAAAGCTCATACTGAAGTGTAAAACCAATCATATCAAAATCCTTGATATAATCCCCGCTTTCAAGTGCAAATAAAGGAACATTGTTTTTCCTCAACTGCTCCTCCATATCATTATCGGGAGCAAACACACGCTCGCACCAAGCATCCTCACGATGATTTACAAGACCGTATAGTATTTTCATGCCTAAATGGCTCATACCAATTTCATATGTATCCGGAAAACAAAATGCATAACGAATATCAATATTCTTTTTATCCTTAACAACTGCATTCAGCTCGCCGCCAATATATCTGGCAGGTTTTTGAACATATTGCAGTATTTTTTCAACTTCCTTCTTCATAAATTAAACCTCAATAAAAAATAGCATAAAATGTTAAATAAACAGTAATTAAAAAAAGTGAAAATGATTTGCAAAACACAATTAAAAGCAAAGCTAAAACGTATAAAACTACAAGCATAGCTCCACTTACAAATTTTGAAATTCTGTACGAAAACAGCTGCAGTATTCTCCCGCCGTCCAAAGGAAAAACTGGTAAAGCGTTTATAAAAAACAACATCAGATTAACATCATTCTTTAATAAGAAATAAAGCAGCAAGTTGGTCAGAGGTCCTGCAGCAATAACAATGATTTCCTGCCATTTCTGCAATCTGCTTTCATACTTCAATGCCAACCCATAGAATGAAAACACAAGGCTTTCTGCCTTACCGCCAAACATAACCAATGCAATAAAATGTGCAGTCTCGTGCAAAGCTGAATATAACAGCACCTCTAAAATATTATTTGCACCAAGCAGTACGGAAAAGCTCAAAACAAGTATAAATGCGTATTCAATTCTTACATGGCATTTTCTTATATAAAACTCCAAATTATCACCATAAAATAATACGAATACAATTTGAAGTTAATACACCTTATTTTCTTTTATCAATATAGCTTTGCAAAATTACTACGGCAGAAACGGCATCAACAACCTGCTTTCTTTTCTTTCCTCTGACATTATTGCTTGAAAGAATATCGTGCGCAATAACAGTTGTTAAGCGCTCATCCTCATAATCAACAGGCAGTTTGGTTATTTCCTCCAAAATGCGTCCAAGCTCTCGGCATTTATCGGCTCTGAAACCATAAGATCCATCCATATTTCTTGGCAATCCAACTACAATAAGGCCCGGCTTTTCTTTCAAAACAATTTCATATATTTTATCAGCCAGCTTCGGAGCATAGTTCTCTTTAATAACGGCATAAGAAGATGCCAGTATTTCCCTTTCATCACAAAAGGCTACGCCTGTTCGGGCATCACCGTAATCAATAGACATTATTTTCATATTTACACCATACAAGAATGAAAAGGAAATCAACAAATAAGGGCAAGCTCACACAAGATTAAAACACTTATATGAGTTTGCCCAATGATTCCCCTTTAACTATAATTTTATTAATCGTTGCTGTCAGCCGAAGCTTTTGTAGCAGCTGTTGTATCATTTGAATTCTTGCTGTCGGAATCTTTGTCCGTCGTTTCTGATTCGGCTGAAGCGTGGCCTGAACAATAACCCGGAAGATTATTTACATCATACCAACCATAATTACCCGAACCGGAAGAAAGCTTACCGCAAGTGCTGCAATAGCTTTTTTGAACAATTTTATCACATTCAGGAAATTCGCTTGAATAATTTGTACCACGCTTATCACAAGCCTCATAAATTTCCTTCATTACAGTATTCCAGATTGTACCAGCAGGGTTATAGGAAAGGTTGTAGTGAACCTCTTTAGGATTATCATAGCCATACCAGGTAACAGCGACAAAATCAGGAGTACCTGCAGCAAACCATCTGTCCTTATTATCATTTGTAGTACCTGTTTTACCAAAGCACTCAATACCTGAAAGCTTGTAATACTGACCTGTACCTGACTTCATAGCCGCCTGAAGCAGCTTATTCATAAGCCAAGCGGTACTTTCATCAAGTGATTCCTGCTTTGTTTTTTCAGGCTCTTTATTGATGATAACATTGCCCTTGCTATCCTCTATTTTATAATAACAATATGGCTCATAATAATAACCGCCGTTGCCAAATGAAGCGTAAGCTGCCGTCATATCAAGAACAGTAGCACCATTTGTTAATGAACCGATTGCCATAGGACCATAATCAACATCTCTGACGCTGTCAAGTGTTGACAAATGGAAATTTTCACTCAAAAACTCAAATGAATATTCAACAGAAATTCTATCCAGAGTACGTGCTGAAATTGTATTCAAGGATTGCGCAAGACCATATTGAAGAGTAACATACTTTGAAGAATATGATCCGCCTTCATTATGCGGCCATGGCTCACCCTCAACAATTTTAAGTGGTGAATCCTGCAAAATGGTTGACCAGTAAATATCTGTATTGTCATCATCCAGACTCTTTTGAAGTGCAGGACCATAAACAGCAAGTGGCTTAATTGTAGATCCGGGCGGGCGATTTGCCATAGTTGCACGGTTAAAGAGCATTGAACCTTTATTCTTACCGGTTCCGCCTATAATACCCATTACCCTGCCGTTGTAATCCATTACACACATAGCGCCCTGTACGGTTTCGTCAGGCATTCTTCTGTAATTTTCATACACATCTTCCAGAGCATCCTGAATATCAAAATCAATTGCAGTATAAATTTTCAATCCGCCGCCATAAACAAGGTCATGAGCCTTTTTGCTTGTATAGCCCATTTTCTGCAAATCTTCCTGAACAGTCGTGATTACATAGTCAACATAATAATTTGTAATCTCGTCATTATCCTTTTTAGCGGACTGGTCTTTAATCTGTGAGCCTTTATAATTCTTGCTGTTTGTAAAAATCATTTCATACGCAACAGCTTCATCATACTGTTCTTTATTAAGGAAATTATTTTCCTCGCTGTTCATTTCACCAAGCACCCAGAGCTGTCTGTCCCTATTCTTATCAGGATTAATCAATGGGTCGTAAAGAGTAGGCGCTTTTGTTATTGATGAAAGGCATGCACATTCTGCTGCGTTTAAATCAGCCACATCCTTGCCGAAATAAACTTCTGCAGCGGTTTTTACACCGTAACAACCATTATTGAGATAAATTGTATTCAAATAAGCTTCAAGTATTTCTTCCTTGCTGTAATTTCGCTCAAGGTTTAAAGCTCTTAATATTTCATTAAACTTTCTTACATAAGTTACCTTATTATCGTCGGTAAGGTTTTTAATAAGCTGCTGGGTAATTGTAGATCCGCCCTGGTCATTCTGTTTAATGAAAACGCCAATGGTTCTAATCCAGTCAACACCATGGTGCTTATAAAAACGTTTATCCTCCGTTGCAATAAATGCCTGCGGCATATACTCACTCATATCATCAATGTTAACCCAGATACGATTTTCCTCACCGTGCAGACGAGTAATTTCAATAGGGGTATCCCCATCGTTGCCATAGATAAATGAAGTCTGATTCTGTGACTGTGCTTCATCGGTAAGATTAAATACAGGGTCGCCATAAACAACGCTGTATCCGTATATAGCAATTACAGAAAAGCAGACTATGCCCACAACGCCAACAATCATAATTGCTGCAAGGATGGCTTTGCCAAGACCTGAAAAGAATTTTTGTGCCGGAGTCTGATTCTTTTTAGGCTTTCTTTTCTTCTTATTCTTTTCTGAAAGTTCCTTTTCAATATCCCTTCCGCGCTGAATTTTTTTCTTTCGCTCATCATGCTTGGAAACATTATATGAAGCAGGAACCTTGTTTTTATTCTCTTCTCGGGTGGTCTTATCTTCATCATAAGCTTTAGCCGAATTATTCATAAAGGATTCTAATAAATCGTCATAATCATTTGAAGCCATAACTTAACCTCCGCAATTTATTTAAAATATTATAATACAAATCTTAAAATAAATAAAGGGGTAATTTGTAAACATTTGTAATCTTTATCAATTAATATATTTTGCCCTTTTTCTGTTTATAACAACAAGACGTTTAGAAACTACAATATCATCATAAGTCTTTTTCGCCCTTACATAAACCCAAAGCTTTTTTTTGCATTTTTTACACTTGCCTGCATTTCTGAAGGCGTTATTGGAAAATTCATATTCATTAAGAACAACAACCTCGCCGCCACACACAGGACATTCAAGTGTTACAGAATTAACATCAAATATATCATCATTCAGATTGGTTATGCAGTAAGGCTTAAAAACAAGTCGTTCAAAAAAGGCTTTGTCGCATTTGCTGACAAAAGTTAAAAACTTTTCTTTATCATACACCTTTTTGAAACAAAAAGCAGTTACATAGCAATCCTCAAGCGCTCTGTGCAAAGCTAAATCATTGATATTAATATCAAATCTTTCTGCACATTTTGAAAGACTTATTTGATTGCCTGAATTACAATCCTCCAAAAAGGACATACAATATTTTTGCGCATCAGCATAGTAGCCTAAAAAGTCAATATATGAGGTGTTTTTAAATCTTTGATAATTAAAAACCAGCGTATACAAATCGCTGTTCGACCAGCTTAAAAATATATTTTCTTTACCGCCGCTCCATCTCGCAAAATCAGCAAACGCTTTATCAAAATCAACACCGCTTGCATTGATTTCCTCCATTGTGATGTTTGTAAGATTTTTAAATCGGCTTCCAAGCTTTTTTGAAACCTGCGGTTTTATAAGCTGTTTAAAAGTATCTGTAATTTCTAGCCTTTCATTTAGCTTTACGGCACCGATTTCAATGATTTCATTCATGCCAGTTTTGGTTTTATAATTATAAGCATTATTCCATTCAAGATCAAAAATAATAAATTCCATACTTCTCCAAAAAAATTACCCTTGCATCCTGCAAGGGTAACTCTTAAAACGAACTTATCAAACAAAAAGAAATACAAGGAACGCTGCAAGAACAACAACAAAGAAAGCTACAATTAACCATTTTGTAATTCTTTCAAGCTTTGCTTCTACTGTTCTGCCCTTTGATTTTCCTAAAAATGTTTCAGCACCGCCTGCAATTGCGCCTGAAAGGTTCTGTGAACGACCTTCCTGCATAAGAACGATAACTGTTATAATAATAGATGCAACAATCAAAATTGCACCAAATACATAATGATACCAGGACATAATGATTCCTCCATTTTTAAACTACTAGTGGATTATATCACAATAAGTAAAATAATGCAAGAACTTTTTTAATTAATTAAAAAGTCATTTGCTCTGCTACATCCGCCTCTGTAGGCAAAGCACCTGCAGCAGGAAGATTTTTAGCTCTGAAACGCCATTCCTTTTCAAATTCACCATTCTTGAAAAGGTGCATTGACACAACCTTATGCGTCTTTTTCAGCTTCATTGCTGCTATTCCCTGCGTATCTTTTGTGGTTTTCGGCAAAATACCTGCTGTATTAACAAGAAGCATACGTCCGCTTGAAGAACAAATCACAACGTCGGTATCCTCTTTAATATACATCGCAGCTGCAAGAGCAGCCTTTGAGGAATAAGCATTAATAAGCTTTTTCCTGTTGGTTTTTGTAGCATAGGCTGAAACATCAACCTTTGCAAATTTGCCGTTTTCAAAAGCAAAAAGCATATATCCCGTGTACGCACTCAACACAGCCATATATACAACCTGCTCACCCTCTGCCATTTCAAGCTTGCCCGGAACATACTCACCCAAAACAGAAGCCTTTGTATCAGCAAAGTCATCACATTTAGACTTATAAACCTGTTGCATATTGGTAAAGAACAAAAGCTCGTCCTTATTTGAGCATTCAATTTCAGGCAGCATTCTGTCGCCTTCCTTGAGCTTTTGCTCACCGCTCAAGCGAAGATTTGCAGTTTTAATTTTTTTGAAATATCCCTGCTCTGAAAGAAATAGGGTTACAGGATAATCAGCAATTTCTGCCTCTTCAATAACAACTTCCTCTTGAATATCATAAAGCACTTCGCTTTTTCTGCCGTTATCATATTTCTTTGAAACGGACTCAAGCTCTGATATAATGATTTTTTTCATTTTATTTTTACTTGACAGAATTGCTTCAAGCTCTTCAATATCATTTTCAAGCTGTTCAATATCTTTAATACGCTTTAAAATATACTCGCGATTGAGATGGCGAAGCTTAATTTCAGCAACGTATTCAGCCTGAATGGCATCAATACCAAAACCAATCATAAGGTTTGGAACAACCTCTGACTCGCTTTCGGTTTCACGAACAATTTTAATTGCCTTATCAATATCAAGCAAAATTTTAGAGAGACCTTTAAGTAAATGAAGCTGCTTTTTCTTTTTATCAAGATTAAAATTAATTCTTCTTCTGATGCATTCAAGTCTGAACTCAATCCATTCAAGGAGTATGCGCTTAACACCCAGAACCATAGGTCTGCCCTTGATAAGCACATTAAAATTACAGCTGAAGCTGTCCTGCAAAGGAGTGGCTTTATAAAGCTTCATCATAAACTGATCCGGATCAACACCACGCTTTAAATCAATTGTAATTTTAAGACCTGATAAATCAGTTTCATCACGTATATCACTGATTTCTTTAACTTTATTCGTTTTAACCAGTTCAATAACCTTGTCAATTATTGCTTCAGAGGTTGTTGTAGGGGGAATTTGAGTAATGTCAATACAGTTATACTTTTTATCATAAGTATATCTTGCACGCACTTTTACAGAACCGCGGCCTGTATCATATATCTTCTCAAATTCATTTTTGTCATAAAGAATAAAGCCCCCGCCCACAAAGTCAGGTGCCAGCAGAGTATCTGACACAATATGATCGGGATTTTTCATCAAAGCAATTGTTGTATCACATATTTCCTTAAGATTAAAGGAAGCAATTGATGATGCCATACCGGCGGCAATACCTGTAGTTACATTACACAGAATTGACGGAAATGTAACCGGAAGCAGCGTCGGCTCCTTCATTGTATTATCGTAGTTGTCAACAAAATCAACTGTATCGGATTTTATATCATCAAAAAGCTCATGACATATTGGTGCCAGCTTTGCTTCCGTATAACGCGAAGCAGCATACATCATATTTTTGCTGTAGGCTTTACCGAAGTTTCCCTTTGACTCAACAAAAGGATAAAGCAGGGTTTCATTACCTCTTGAAAGTCGTATCATTGTTTCATAAATAGCAGCATCACCATGAGGATTGAGCTGCATAGTTCTACCAACAATATTGGCACTCTTAATTGTATTGCCCTGCAAAAGCCCCATATTGTACATTGTATAAAGGAGCTTTCTGTGTGATGGCTTAAAGCCGTCAATTTGAGGAATTGCACGTGACAGAATGATGCTCATTGCATACGGCATAAAATTGCCTGTAAGCGTATTGGTTATAACTTCATCCTGTATTTGACCTGCACCTTTAATGTGCACATTATCCGCTAAAGGCTTATTATTTTGTTCATCTGTTTCTTTTTTTCTTCTTGCCAAAACAATTTACCTCCTTTAGCTGACATCGGCTGCATCTAAATAAAGATGACCATAATCGGAAATATATTCTTTTCTTCCGTCAAGATTATCACCAAGAAGCAAATCAAACATCTGTGAGGTTTTTTCTGCATCATCAGGTGTAACTTTAATCAATCTGCGGGTTGCAGGATTCATAGTTGTCAACGCCATCATTTCAGCCTCATTTTCACCAAGACCTTTTGAACGCTGGACCGTATATTTTTCATTGCCGATTTCCGCTTTGATTTCATCCATTTCGACCTCATTATAGGCAAAATATGTCTGATCCTTACAGGTAACCTCATAAAGCGGTGATTCTGCAATATACACTTTACCGGCCTCAATAATTTTAGGCATCAGCCTGTAAATCATTGTTAAAATAAGCGTTCTTATATGAAATCCGTCTACGTCGGCATCAGTACAAATCAGTACCTTGGACCAGCGAAGATTGTTCATATCAAACACAGATAAATCCTTTGCTGCTTTGCTTTTCACTTCAACACCACAGCCAAGAACTTTTATTAAATCAGTAATAATTTCACTTTTAAATATTTTATCGTAATCTGATTTCAGGCAATTTAAAATTTTGCCTCGAACAGGCATAATTGCCTGGAAAGAAGCATCTCTTGCCTGCTTACATGCGCCTAAAGCAGAGTCACCCTCTACTATAAAAACCTCACGTTCATTGACGTCCTTTGAACGGCAATCCACAAACTTTTGAATACGATTAGTCATATCCATTTTTGACTGGAGCGAGGTTTTCAATGTTTTACGCGTATTTTCAGCCTTTACTCTGGCACGCATATTTATCAGAATTTGATTGGCAATCTTATCAGCATCCAGCTTGTTTTCAATAAAATAAACCTCAAGCTGCTTGCGGAAGAAATCAGTCATTGCCTCCTGAATAAACTTGTTGGTTATTGCCTTTTTCGTCTGATTTTCATAAGACGTTTGTGTAGAAAATGAAGACACAACAAATATAATACAATCCTCAACATCCTGAATATTAATTTGCCCATCGTTTTTAGCGTATTTATTATTGGCTTTTAAATATGCATTTATTTGATTGACAAACGCGCTTTTAAACGCCTTGTCCGGTGAGCCGCCGTGCTCCAAAAAGCTTGAATTATGATAATACTCTTTAGCCTGCTTTTTAACAGAAAAGCACATTGCAGCAGTAATTTTAAGTTTATACTCTTTAAGATCTTCTCTGTCCTTACCTCTTCTTTCGCACTCCCAATACTGAATTGAGGTAAAAGCCTTATCATCTGCAAGACTTTTTACATAGTCAACAATACCATCATTATAGACTGCCTCAAAGGTTTCAAATTTTGAAGCATTAATCTGATTTTTAAATATAAATTTAATACCGCCGTTTACAGCAGCCTGTTGTTTAATGATATCTTTAAAATACTCGACAGGAATATCAATATCGGTAAACACCTGCAAATCAGGCTTCCATCTTATACGTGTGCCTGTATCCTTTTTATCATAAGGCTCCTTTTTCAAACCACCGATATTTTCACCCTTCTCAAAATGAAGCGTGTATTTAAAACCGTTTGAATGAACTTCGGCATCCATATATTCAGAAGTATACTGTGTTGCACAAAGACCAAGACCATTAAGTCCTAATGAAAACTCGTAGCTGTCCTCATCATACTTACCGCCTGCGTACATTTCACAGAACACAAGCTCCCAGTTATCCCTGCCTTCACTTTTATTATATTCCAAAGGTATTCCGCGTCCGAAATCCTGTACTTCAATAGAGCCATCGAGAAAGCGAGTGATTACAATTTTGTTGCCAAAACCTGCTCTTGCTTCATCGGCAGAGTTAGATATAATCTCAAAAAGAGCATGCTGACAACCGTCAAGACCATCGGAACCAAAAATAACACCAGGTCGCATTCTTACCCTGTCAGCACCCTTTAAAGCTTTAATACTATCGTTACCATACTCTTTTTTTACAGCCAAAATTTTCCCTCCAAACAGAAGTTCACATTATTTGATATGATACAATATCTTGTGCGAAAAGTCAAGAAAAGCAAAAACAGACAGTAGAAATAGTACTACCGTCTGTCTTTATCAGTCATTAATCGTCGTTTTCTTCATCATTATCAGTAATTTCATCAGCAAGTAAATCATCTGACTCATTTGAAGTCTGCTCTTCAGAATCAGTATTTTCATCTAAAAGCTGTGTATCTGACAATTCTTTTGCTTCATCCAAAGAAGGCTCTTCGATTTTTTCGGGAATAAATCCATTCTCCATAAGAGATACAAATTCTTCCTTATTAAGCTTTTCACGCTCCATCAAAGTTAACGCAACAAGCTCAAGCTTATCTGAATGTGTTTTAAGAATTTCTTTAGTCTTGTCATAAGCTTCGCTGATAATTCTGAAAATTTCTTCATCAATTTTCGCTGCAGTTTCTTCAGAATAATTCTTGACATGGCCATAATCGCCGCCAATGAACACTTCCTGACTGTCACCGCTGTAATTAATCGGGCCTAATGTATCACTCATACCGTAACGAGTAACCATTTCTCTTGCAATCTGTGTTGCTCTTTCAATATCATTTGACGCACCGGTTGAAATATCATCAAGAGTAATGGCCTCGGCAACACGGCCTCCAAGCATAGAAACAAGTGTATCAAGCATTTCGTTTTTAGAGTTATAGTTTTCCTCCTGCGGCTGATACATTGTATAACCGCCTGCACCCATACCACGGGGAATGATGGATATTTCTTCAACAGGATCATGCTTATCAAGATAATAAGAAACAACGGCATGACCTGCTTCGTGAAAGGCTGTAAGTTTAAGTGCTTTCTCGCTGTATTTGTGGGATTTCTTTTCAGTACCCATAATAACCTTAACCATAGCCTCCTGAATTTCTGCCATCGTTATTGCCTTATACTTACGTCTTGCAGCCAAAAGTGCAGCCTCATTCATAAGATTCTCAAGATCAGCACCTACAAAGCCTATTGTATTTTTAGCTATATCCTTTAGACTTACGTCGGGAGCAAGAGGCTTGTTCTTTGAATGAACCTTAAGAATTTCCTCCCTGCCCTTTGTATCGGGTCTGCCTACAGTAATCTGCCTGTCAAATCTGCCCGGTCTTAAGAGTGCCGGGTCAAGAACATCCGGCCTGTTCGTAGCTGCAATAATGATTACACCTTCATTTGCACCAAAACCATCCATTTCAACAAGCAGCTGATTAAGCGTCTGCTCTCTTTCGTCATGGCTGTTACCCATGCCGGCACCTCTGTGGCGGCCTACAGCATCAATCTCATCAATAAATATAATGGAAGGTGATTTCTTTTTAGCCTGATCAAAAAGATCTCTAACTCTTGAAGCACCTACACCTACATACATTTCAACAAAGTCAGAGCCTGAAATGGATAAAAACGGTGCACCTGCCTCGCCTGCAACAGCACGTGCAAGCAGTGTTTTACCTGTACCTGGAGGACCAACCAGAAGCACACCTTTAGGAATTCTTGCACCAAGCTGTGTAAACCTGTCAGGCTCTTTGAGGAAATCAACAAGCTCCTCAAGCTCATTTTTTTCTTCATCACATCCGGCTACATCCTTAAAGGTTGTTTTTCTTTTTTCGTCATCCACAAGGCTTTTTGCTCTGATTTTTCCGAATCCGAGTGCCTTGGTGGTTTCATTATTCATTTCGCTGCTCATTTTTCTGAAGAGATAGATACTTCCTCCGATTAACAAAGCAATCATTAAAACAGAGGGAAGAATGCTCACAAAAGAGAATGAACTGCCGCGCTTATAATCATATGTTATTTTATTATCCGGATTGTTTTCATTATAAGTTTCTACAGATTCCCTAATATCCTCAAGAAAATATGCAGGACTCGGAATTTTATAGTTCTGTTCCTTATCAGGTTCAGCAAAGGTTTTATATATCAAATTACCGCTGGATAAATCCAGAGTAAAATCAGCTACCTCATCATTCTTAAAAATTGAAACAATTTCAGAATATTTCATCTCTGTTTTATTCTGCTGATTTACAAACAAAACAATTGCAACAATAAATGCAGCAAAAACAACCAAATAGGTTAAAACAGATTTCCAATTTTTTGAAATATTGTTCATCAATTAATCCTCCGACAAAAGTCTTATAGACAAAATATTTTCTGTTTCCTCTGAAACAGCTACTCTTTCATCAACACAATATCCAATAATGCCGATTACACCTAAATCATCCGCAGCAACAGCCAAACTGTCGCGGTGCTCCGGCAATATTTTGAGTTCATTAAAAAGTTTTTTCAGCGTTTTAGTACAGCCTCTGCCCTGCGGAGATATTCTGTCGCCGGCATTTCTTGTTCTAATTATAACACTTCCAATAATTTTATCACAGTCACAATAAAAATCAATATCTTTTGTAACAAATTCACTTTTTCTTAAAACATTTGAAATAAACGGGAAACTTTTTTGCCCGCTCTCATAATCAGCATAACGCAAAAAAGCACCGTCGCTTACGGCAAATTTGCTGCCCGTAAGCTGCTGCCTTCCACGGCATTCGGTAAGGCTTAATACATTTTCCAGATGTAATCGGTCAAGTGAAATACCATATTCTTTAAAATACTTAATTATAATTCTTTTTTTTACAGAAACATTGTGCTCGTTTAACAAATCCAAATTAAGTTTGCCATCCATGCATATCTTTGCAAACTGTTCCTGTGCATACTGCTCAATAAAATCAGAATCCTCTGCTGCAGCAGAAATAAAGGCAGACATATTTGATATAAAATCAGAATTAACATTTTCAAACGACGGAATAAGAACATTTCTTATATAGTTACGGGAATAAGCGTTATCTGAATTTGTACAATCGACTCTGTATGGAATATTATTTATACTGCAATACTCCCTTATAGCTTGTGAAGAACATGCAAGCAAAGGGCGAATTATTTTTCCTCTTACAGGAGGAATAGCACATACGCCCTTTAAACCTGTTCCCCTGGCAAGTCTGAATAAAGCAGTTTCAACATTATCATTAAGGTTATGGGCAGTTGCAATTTTATCACAATCAATTGAATCGAAAAATGCATAGCGCCTTTGGCGTGAATACGCTTCAACACCCATACCAAGTGATTTGCTCTCATTTACAGCATCTATTGACAGCTGATGATAGACTACGCCGTTTTCTTCACAGAACCTTTTAACAAATTTGGCATCATCACAGGAAGCATTACCGCGTATTCCGTGCTCAACATGTGCAACAACAATATCAAGATTGTACTGATCCTTTACTGTCAAAAAATAATTCAGCATAAGCATTGAATCAGCCCCGCCGGAGCAAGCAACCAGTACCCTGTCACCATTTGAAAGCATATTATATTTTTTTACTGTTTTATTAATAGTATTATTCATAATAGGATTTATCAACGGATCTGAATCTTGTAAACTCCTTATCAAAGGTCATTTCAATTGTACCTGTAGCACCATGACGGTTTTTTGCAACAATAAGCTCGGTTTTATTAGCATCAATATCATCCTGCTTATCATCAGCAACATCATTTCGGTAATAATCCTCACGATAAAGGAACAATACGATATCTGCATCCTGCTCAATAGAACCGGATTCACGAAGATCGGCAAGCTGTGGCTTATGATTTTTTCCGTGACCTTCAGTACCACGGGAAAGCTGTGCACAGCAAATAACAGGAATATTCAAATCCTTTGCCATCATTTTGAGATTTCTTGTGATTTCAGAAACCTCCTGCACTCTGTTTTCTTTTTTTGTAGCAGAAGATATAAGACCGAGATAGTCAATTATTATACAATCAACATCACGCATTCTGCGTATTCTTGATTTAATTTCAGGAACAGTAATTGAAGATGTGTCATCAAGATAAAGCTCAACATCATTAAACTGACCTGCAGCAGCACCCAATCTTTCCCATTCTGCATCTGTAAGCTCGCCTGTTTTAAGCTTTTGCGATTCAACACCTGCCTGGGAAGAAAGCAATCGCTCTGCAAGCTGCTCCTTGGTCATCTCAAGACTGAAAACAACACACTTTTTTCTAGCTCCCATAGAAATGTTCTGTGCAAGGTTAAGTGCAAAGCTTGTTTTACCCATCGCAGGACGGGCACCAATCAAAATTAAATCAGATTTATTCAAACCTGTAAGATATTTGTCAAGCATACCAAAACCTGATGGAATGCCTTTATATTTATCTTTATCCTCGCCTGTAATTTGTGCAAGCTTATTATACACATCATTTACAATGATTTCGCTTATTTTTGATGGACCGTTTTTTTCTTTGCCCTGACGAATATTGTAAATGGATTGTTCAGCACTATCAAGAATTACGGAAGCCTCGGCTTCACCGCTTGTCGCTTTATTAATAATATCATTTGATATTTCCACAAGTGCACGAAGATAATACTGCTCCTTTACAATCTTGACATAGTATTCAATATTAGCAGTAGATGGTACACAGCGTGCCAATTCAAGCAAATAATCCCTGCCGCCGGCAGTATCATACTTGCCGGTCTTTGCCAAAGCATCCGCAAGAATAACCGGGTCAATAGCTTTTGACTGCGTATACATAAGCATCATAGAGCTAAAGATTGCTTTGTGCTGCGGCAGATAAAATGATTCTGCATTGATTTCGGCAACGACTTCCTCCATACAAGCTGAATCAATCAATATACTGCCAAGGACCGATTGCTCTGCTTCAAGATTGAAAGGCATAACAGTACCATTATTCATTGTTGCAGCAGCCATAATTAAGCCTCCGAAACTTGTACAAAAATCCTTGAAGAAATGCCCTGATAAATTTTAGCCTCGGCTTCAATGGTTCCGAATGCTTTTATATCCTGCATAACAATCTTTCTTTTATCTATATCCACATTAAGCTCATCTTTAATTTTCTTGGCAACATCTTTTGATGTAACTGAACCGAAAAGTTTTCCGTTAGCGCCTGCCTTTGCAGTTAACTTGAAAGTCTTGTCGCGCAGCTTATCTGCAATTTCCTGTGCAGCCTTTATTTCTTCAGCCTTGTGGAATTTTTTTGCAGACTCTTTGTTATTATAATCATTCATTGCTGTGGCATTTGCCTCTACAGCAAGACCTTTCGGGAATAAGAAATTACGTGCATATCCGTCTGAAGCGTTTACCAAATCACCTTTTTTTCCAAGACTTTTAACATCCTGCTTAAGAATAACTTTCATAGCTTATCTCCTCCTCTATATTTCCATAAAAATCGGAAGCACCATAGGGCTTCGCTTTGTTTTTTCATACATCACATGTGAAATTTCATCACGCAGCTTTGTTTTTACATTATTCCAATCACGGTGCTTGTTGTCATAATTTTTAGCAAAAATCTGACAAGCTAAATCCCTTGCGCTTCGCATAAGCTCTTCATTTTCTTTTACAAAAATAAATCCGCGGGATACTACATCAGGACCGCTTACAATCTCACCACTTGCGCTGTCAATAGTTACAACAATAATCACAATACCGTCCTTTGAAAGGCGTTTTCTGTCATTAAGCACGATATTTCCAACATCACCAACACCAAGGCCATCAACATAAACTTCACCGGCCGGAACAGTATCTGCAAGAGCAATTCCATCCTGTGAGAGTTTTATTTTATCACCGATATTGCCGATATAAATATTTTCAGGTGCAATGCCCATTGCAACACCGAGTGCTGCATGTTTTTGCAAATGCTTCTGCTCACCGTGAACAGGTATAAAAAATTTAGGACGTATAATGCCCATCATTAGCTTAAGCTCTTCCTGACAGGCATGGCCGGATACATGAACATCATACATTTTCTCATATATCACTTCTACGCCGCGCTTCATAAGCTCGTTTACAACATTGCCTACCATTTTTTCATTACCCGGAATCGGTGTAGCTGAAATAATTACATAATCGTTAGGAGTAAGGCTCACCTTTCTGTGTTCGCCAAACGCCATTTTAGTAAGTGCTGACATAGGCTCACCCTGTGAACCTGTAGTTATAATAACCAGCTTATCGTCTGGATAATTTTTTATCAAATTGATATCAATCATTATTCCTTCAGGAACATTAAGATATCCAAGCTCACTACCAACCTTAACCAGATTTTCCAGGCTTCTTCCGATAACGGCTACCTTTCTGTTTCTTGACTCGGCAACATCAATTATCTGCTGAACTCTGTGAATATTTGAGGCAAATGTTGCAACAACAATCCTTTTATTTTTAGCCTTTCTAAAAAGCATTTCAAAGGATTCACCTACTGATTTTTCACTGGTAGTATAACCCGGTCGTTCTGCATTCGTTGAATCAGAAAGCAAAGCCAGTACGCCTTTTTTGCCATATTCTGCAAAACGCGGCAAATCAATCATATCTCCGTCAACAGGCGTTGTATCAATCTTAAAATCTCCCGTTTGAATAATAATACCAGCCGGGCATTTTATTGCAATTCCCACAGCATCCGGTATTGAGTGATTCACGTGAATAAACTCAACATTAAACGAACCAAGTGTTATATTATCCCTTGGCTTTATTTCAATAAGTTTTGCCCTTGACAGAAGCCCATGCTCCTCAAGCTTGCCCTTGATAAGACCAATTGTAAGTTTTGTTGCATAAATCGGTATATCAACCTTTTTTAACAGATATGCCAGTCCGCCTATATGGTCCTCGTGCCCATGTGTTATAAGAACACCCTTGATTTTATCAATATTTTTTTCAACATATGAAAAATCGGGAATTACCAAATCTACACCGGGCAAATCTGAATCCGGGAATGCAAGTCCGCAGTCAACAATAAACATATCTCCGCCATATTCATACAGCGTCATATTCTTACCGATTTCATTCATACCTCCAAGAAAGGCAATAGAAACCGACTCTTTAGCTTTTGGCGGCTGAAGAGCTTTCTTTTTATTCGGCTTGCGATAAGATATATAGCGCTTTTTGGAATTCCGCTTTCCATAATAGGCGCTCTTATTGCCTTGCCTATTTTGATTTGTCATAAATAACCTCCGTTTTAATTATTTTTCCGTTCTAAATAAGTTAGTTAATATAATAAGCCATTATTTCCCTCTTGTCAAGTAAACCGGTATTTCCACAGCAAGTTCATATTGATTATTATCATCAATCATGTTAAAATACATAAAAAACATAGAAGAGGCAAATATGAAAAATATTGAGATTTATACTGACGGCGCCTGCAGCGGAAATCCGGGCAAAGGCGGCTGGGGTGCTGTGCTGGTTTACAAACAAACCGAAAAAGAGCTTTGCGGCGGAAATGCCGATACAACGAATAACCGAATGGAGCTTACAGCTGTCATTGAGGCATTAAAAGCACTTAATGAACCCTGTAATGTGCAATTAACAACGGACTCAAAATATGTTTGTGATTCAATCAACAAGGGCTGGGTTTATTCCTGGAAAAAAAACAATTGGCGCAAGGCAGATAAAAAGCCTGCTTTAAATGTTGATTTATGGGAAGAACTTTTACCCCTGCTTGAAAAGCATAGCGTAACATTCAATTGGGTAAAGGGTCACAACGGCCATCCTTATAACGAAAGATGCGACAAGCTTGCCGTTAATTTTTATCTCAATATGTAGTCACTTTATTTTTGTCAATATAGCCAATACCAATTCCTAAAACACCGCCCTTTTGCATAAATGCTTTTGCATTTCTCTGAAGGGTGGTTTTTTCCGGATAATTTTTCTTATTAATCTGCCTTGAACCAAAAATCCTTTCAATCGCCTGACTATCAGCTGCAACGGAATACGCAACATCAAACATTGAAGCAAACCTAATTATATTTGAATTTGCATCCATAAATTCTCGATTTTTGTCATAAAGCAGCCAGCTTTCACAAAAGAAATAATTGTAATGAAATTCAGGAAAATAGTTTTCAAAAAAATCAACAGCATATTTTAATGATTCAACACAATCACTATATAAAAGCTTTTCACCCTGAGGAATATGTATATAAATCAAATTATCTCCATATTTAAAAGGAAGCTTGCTGTAATTAAGTGTTTTATTTGTACATTTAAAAAGCTGGAACTGAAGTCTGCCCAGCTTAAACAACTCGCAATTGATATGGTTTTTTAACCAATTGTAATTTTTCAGCCCTTTGTTATTATTATTTTCACACCAAATTCGTATATCGTCCAAAGTATCGGTTAAAACACTTTTGTTTATGCCTGAATTAAAATATTTTTCTTTTGTAAATTCTGCACATTTAATAATAACAGCCAAACGTGTTAAATCATTGCAAAGCTGCAAACAGGAAAAATTACCATCTTTGCATAAATTGGAAAGCAATAAAATTTTGACCCTGTCCTTATGGGCAAGGTCAATAACTTTATTTTTTAAATTTTCATCTATATTTATATAATTAATCAATTCAAGCATATTATTCATTGGATGCTGCTGACGATGCAGCGGTTGTTGAGGCGGTAGTACTTTCAGTTGCAGCAGGAGCAGTAGTTTCGTATTTGGACATCAGGCCTGTTGAAACTACATGCTTAATTTCATAATCTATATTATATTTTGACAGAATGGACAAAATATCAAAATTAAGGAAATTACTGTCCGCATTTTCATCCTGCACAATAAAACTTGTTCCCTCGTCAAGATATTTAATAGCCTTTTCAAGGCCTTTGATTCCGTCAACCTCTTCGCCCTCAACAAAAATATATGTTCCTTTAACGGTTATAATTCCCTCAAATTCATTAACAGCCTGCGTTACATATGACTTTCTCTGCGATTCGCTGGTCTCTTCTTCCGACTTATCAAAATAACCGTTATAATGCAATGCACATATAACTGCAACGGCAATCGCTATAAAAGCAATCAAAACCAATGGCCATTTCTTGTTCTTCTTTTTCTTTTTAAAACGATGGCGCTCCAATGTAGGCGTACCGGCGCTTTCCTCATCGGTATGTGTTGCATTCATACTGATTTCCGATGCAAATTCTTGGTATGATGCATCATCTTTTTTATGTACTACAAGAGGGCTATCAAGCCTTTCTTCTCTTAATTCTTCATCCATAAATCTATACCTCAAATTTATTATAGAATAATTTTAACATAAAATTCTGCATTTTTCAATAAGTATTGAATTTAGATTATATAATTGGTATAATAAATAATAACATTTTTACCAAATGGAGGACAAAATGAGAATTATTACTTTTGACATTGGCGGAACAAATATTAAATATGCCCTTTGTGATGAAAATTTTGTGATTTCCAACAAGCAAACAATTCCGACAGAGGCTCAAAAAGGCGGGCAGGAGCTTGTATCCAAAATAATCTCAATAATTGAAAGTTATGACAACATTGACAGAGTTGCAATATCAACTGCCGGTCAGGTTGACAGCACCAACGGCATAGTAGTATATTCAACCGGCAATATTCCTTATTATACCGGAATGATGGTAAAAAAGATAATCGAAAACAAAACCGGTATTCCTACGTTTGTTGAAAATGATGTTAATGCATTTGCTTTAGGTGAAGCACAATTCGGTGCTGCGAAGGGTCAAAGCAATTTCCTGGCCTTAACATACGGAACAGGAATTGGCGGTGCATTATTCCTTGATAATAAGCTTTACAAGGGTATGGGCTCGTCAGCAGGCGAGTTTGGACATATGATTACTCATGCAGGCGGAAAGCAGTGCAATTGCGGCGGCGAAGGCTGCTATGAATGCTACGCATCTACAAAAGCCTTGCTTGAAAGTGTAAATAAGCGCAATTCAACAAACCTGAATTCATTTGAAATATTTGAAAAGGAAAATTTCCAGAAGCCTGAAATAAGATCAGTAATTGATCAATGGATTGATGAAATGATAATAGGATTAATCAATTTAATCTATATATTCAATCCCCCGCTTATCGTTCTGGGCGGCGGAATTATGAATGAGGATTATGTAATTGATTTAATCGACCGTAAAATCTACAATCTGATTATGGAAAATTTCAGAGATGTTAATATTGTAAGATCAAAACTCGGCAGCGATGCCGCTTTGCTTGGTGTTGCAGCACAGGCAGCAAAAATGTAACAAACACTTAAAATCATTAAAATTTCAAATAAAATAAAGCAGAAACCCCCATAAAGCGTCAAGCCTTATGGGGTTTTTAACATATTTAGTTAAAAAGATGATGATTTTAAGCAAAACTGCGTTACAGCACTTCAGCTTTTCTGTTCGTGGCCTTTTTTATTTGCAATTTTAAAATATAATCTATAAGAAAAATATCACTAATATGCAGTATGGAATTAATCAAGATATTATAAAAGTATAAACAAGTTAATATTACTAACAAAACATAAAAACATAGAAAAAGCAGTGAGGTTTCCCCCACTGCTTTTTTTATTAAAACTCTGTATCCGGCAAATCTTCGCCGCTTGTTGTAAACACGCAGCCTTCAACAGTAAATTTTTCAATCTCCATCTCAGGAGAACTATAAATCTTCTTCATTTTAAAATCCTCCTAAAATCACTTTGATATTTTACCATTCTCGCACTTAACAACAGGACCGTAAACAACACGTGGAATTGTTGTTACCTGTGCGTTTTCACCCTCACCAACAGTAACGGTGTAAGTGAAGCTTACGTATGAACGCATATAGTGATTACCAGTTCCGATACCGGTCTTTGTAATTGTGTATGCATTAGCACTATCATTAATGCTGTTTGCAACAACAGTACGTGTATCGTTGTTACCCTTGAAGAGTGTGCTTTCATCAGAATGAACTGAAGAATAAATAGCACCTGCCTCAACAATTGTAATATTTTCTACTGAACTATCCCAAGTGAAATCGCAGTAAAGTCTGAACTTATCAACGCCATCAACGTTAATGATTTCAGCTGCGTTACCAAATGAGAATGGAAGCTTTTCGTAAACATCAGCAAGCTGTTTTTCAGTAAGGAATTCACCAGCTGTGTCGTTGGTAACTACCTGATATACAAATCCTTCATCCATTGTGAAAGCTTTAAATTCCGGCTCATAGGAGCAAACTGTCCAATCGCCCTTCTGTGCGTTTTCTTTGCAGGACTTAACCCAAACAAGGAAGTTTGTAGTGTCATCAGCTTTGATATTCATTACAACATTCTTTTCAGGAATTTCAACAGAAGTTTCACCATCTATTGTACCGCCGTTAGCAACATAAGTTTTGCTTATCGTACCGCCGGTTTCAGATGAAACGTGCTTGCTGCCGTTCTGCTTAAAGGTGATATCTGAATCAGCAACAGTTACGGTGTCGCCAATTGTTGCCCCGATAGCATACCAGTTAGCAAAATCATAGTAAGCAGATACATTTACGCTAACTTCGTGGAGCTTTCCGTTAATATCAGTATAAGAAATTGTACCGTTTGCATTGTCAACAGCAATTTCGCTGCCCTGTGCAGCATAGCCGGCATCAAGCGGAGCACCGAAGTAATCCTGAACCTTGATTAAACGTGCAGTTTCGTCTGCAGGCTTTGAAGCAAGGTAAAGATCAACTACTGTGTCTTCCTGGATTCTTCTTGTAACGAGGAATGTATTATTGTTAATAACACTTGTTTTAGCTGAACCGGTATTATCTGTTGAAGTGATTTCGCATCTTGCAACAGTCATACCATCTGTTGAACCAATAAGATCAACTGCGTTGAGCTGAACAATGTCACCATACATTTTTTCGTAAGTGGTTGTTACAGGTTCTGCATCATCAACATAAACGTTGAATGTAACCATAAAGCTCTTAAGAGCACCATTTCCGTTAAGTGTATTAAGAACAACGGTTGTTGCAGCATCTGCCTCTGTCTGGCTGGCATCCTTATATGCTACGCCGTTAACATTGATATATGGGCTACCTGCAACATTATTGTATTCGGCAGGATTGGTCTTTGTACCATAAGTTTTGATGTTAGCAGCAATACCTGCGCCGCCGTCTTTATATGCATCTCTATCTGCAAGTGAAGCAAGATACTGTGAGTAATCGTAGTTCTCATAATCGCCGAGAACACCATTTTTCTGCATATAATCATATTTTACAGTAACATTTTCAGCACTAGTGACAATATTGTTCTGCTGTTTTGAAAATGTAGGTCTGTTAACAGTATTAACTGTAGCACGTACACCTGAAACGTTAACAAATGCACCATTATAGTAAATTACATTGCTTTCATCAAGCGGGTCAGGAATATAGTCGCCGTTCTTATCCTTAACAGGGTTGCCTTGTTCGTCAACTACATAGAATGTACCGCCGACAAATACAAATGAATCAATTCGCTCGTCATTAACGCTTGTTATATCTGTAAGAATATTGCCATTTGCATCAACAGGAACATAAGGACCTAAATCAAGGAGCTTATATTCAAGAGCGTACATAGGTGTATCATTCTTTTTAGCTTCAGAAGTATCGGCAATAGCCTTTGCTGAATCATAAGCACCTGAATAATCTGTCCAAGCAGTATAGCCAAAGTACTGTGAATTATCGGCATTGTAATTATCAATTGGCGTCTTAGCTGACTCTGTAGCCTTTTCTACATCTGTATAATCAGCCTTTTCTACAAGATGCTCTTTTGCAGATGCAATCTGTTTAGCAATTCTGTCAACAACATCCTGACGTGTAGCAAATGGCTGGTCATCGGTGAATGGGTCAATTGATTCAAAATGATTCTGAATCGCATTGTAAGCATTTGAAAATGCTGCCCAAGAAGATGTTGTGTACTGGCTGCTATCTTCAGTATTGTAGAACTCTGAATTTTCCTTTACAGCATCGAGTGCAGGATTGTAGTCTGCAATCTTATCGCTCTCGCCAGGGAGAGTTACGCCCTCAAGTCTCTTAACACCTTCATCAAGTGTAGTTGCTAAATTAGAAATAGCATCGCCGGAAATTTCGTTGCCGAACAAATAGCTTTGACCGGTAAGTGCATCATAAGCACTCAATAATTCCTTAATTGCATCCGGTGAATATTCTGTACACTGTTTAAGGATTTCAATTCTGCCTTCATCAAGAAGTGCAGTTTTAACACGCTCATAGTTGATGATATAGATTTTACCTACTTCAGCCATAGCAAATGGACCATCGAAATGTTCTTTACTTGGGAAGCCGCCCTTCCAATAAACATAACCATCATAGGCAGGCTGAATTGTAGTGAAATATTCATTGCCTACATTGCTTTCGTTACGGCAATCCGCAAAGCTGTTTGTTAAGGTGAGGTAATTAGAACCAAAAACTCTTGTTTTATTACTATAAACATTCACTCTATGATTATGGTCATTTGCATCAGAAGCTACTTCTTTAAGATTGCTATCATTCTCTATATTATAGTACCACTCAGGTGCTGTATCATCAGCAACACCATTAGCATTATAGACTTTCCACATATGATAGCCGGTAGGTTCATCAACTGTACCACCAAGCTGAATCATATTTGAACCGCTTTGTGTAATAGCAAAAGTATAAGGTTCAGCAGCAGTTAGACTCTTATTCTTATAAAGTCGGCAACCAATAGGCGCTGTAGGCATATTAACGGTATCCCCATCATAAAGCCATACGAATGAAGATGTGAAAACTGCGGCAGAAGCTGAACTCTGTGTTCCATGCTCCTTTGCGGCACTCATATCTATATGAGAAAGCATATTATGAGTATATCTTTCAGGAATAGGCGTTGAGCCATTTAGCTTCGCTTCACCAACGGTTAAGCCGTTCATTGTTGCAGGCTTTTCATATCTATTCATATTGTCAAGCGCAACATTCATTTCGTCATAAAGCTGAATGATTTTATCTGTGTCAAACTCTTTGCCGTCAATGTTATTTACAGAAGTTTCGTATCTGCAAATCTTATCATAAACAGCATAAGCCTCTGCCATATTTGTATAAACATGATCAGCATCTATCGTTGACATTTTATCTTTAAAATTCTGCTTTGCTGCCTGAATGAGCGTATCCGCAATTTTATAGTTATCCTGCAAGTAGATGCTGTTTGCATTTACATAGCCGCCATAGATTGTAAAGTCATCCATAGAGCCGATTGCTGAAGAAGCAAAATAGGAAATGCTTAAATCAAGCTTTTCAAAATAATCGCTAACAGAAGTGTCTGCCTTTACAGATGAATACTGGAAAGTATCAAAAGAGGAAACGAGCTTGCCATCAACATAGAAATAAAGCATATCCCAACCGCCGTTTGGAACAACCTGAACAACTATATGATTCCAATCATTTGCTGTGAGTTTGCCGTCAAAAACATTGGTAAGCTGAAGTGTTGAAGTACCATTTGAATAATTGAGTCTGCCTTCTTCCGTAATACTTAAGGAAGCACTGCCGGAAGTTGAGCTGAACATATTGTGACCGCTGACACTGGCACCGGAATTATACCACATTGAAAGTGTATAGCCGCCATTTACTGATGTATGGTCAGTAAACTGATACTTTGAAGCAATAGCAGAACCATCACTAACTAAAACTTTGCCATATGTGGCGTCATCAGCTGTCTGTGCATAAGCGAGCTTATCATTGCTGCCGTCACCGGTTGTATCCATATCTTCAAACGGGTCATAGTAATTTTTTGAAGCTTTGCTTACATCAATACCTAAATCGTCATTGGTAAGCTGTGAAATAGAATCGAGAATTTCATTATCGTTAAGTGCTCTGTCATAAATTCTGAAATCAGAAATATAACCATCGTACAAAGAATCTGATGCAAAAGCAGAGATACCGATACCCAATGTGCCTTTGAACATCTGATTAAACCAATCATCCTGTGCAGCTGCACAATAGAGAGGAGAACCGGTTTTTGTAACAGCACCCTTGCTGTATACTGATCTTAAAAGCACACCATCACGATAAATAGACATATAACCGTTAGAAAGTGTAACAGTATATCTGTTCCAAGTACCTGTAGCAAATGGGTAATTGCTTTCTTCAGCAAGAACTTCATTTTTATTAGCAGCTGTTTTAATAGCGTATCTTCCGCTTGCAGCAACAAACGCATAATCAGGATTTGAACCAGAGCCTAAAGACGAACCTTGAGGAACCATATCAATGAATCGGCTGTAACCGGAAGTAGCATTTGAATTTGCATACCAAGAGAAGGTTACACCGTCCTTACCATTTACTCTGTCAGCAAACTGTGACATATCAAGAGTAGCGTAAGAGCTGTTACCGGGTGCACCTGAAGTAGCTTTGCTAACAGGAGTGAACTTTGCACCTACAGTACGATCACCACCCGGAAGATCACCAGCATTGACTGCCTGAACATTTTGTGCATTTAATGTATAGCCATTACCTGTTGCATCATAAGTCGGGTCACCTGTTGTGAAGTAACGTGCAATAAGGTGGCTGTTAACATCTGTACCATCGGTAAGACCGGAACCGCTGTATGTCTGCTTACCATAGGCTTTAATCAGATTATTATATTCGTCATTGGAAATTCTGGTTACATAGCCATGACGAGGAGAGAGATGATCAGCATTTGCTGCTAATGTTGTAGCAGAAAAGTTATCAAGAGCAGCACCGCCGTAGAAGAGGAAATGACCGTTATTATTATAGTTATCCATCATCATAACGTAAGAGCCATTTGTAAGCTGATATACTTCAACACCCTCTAAATGATCCTTATAGTCATTATCAGTAAACTTTGCAGGATGAGAATAAGGGCCATTTGCATGCTCTGCAGTTGCATAATAAATCTGCTGCTCTTTCTCATGCTTATAGTACATATAATACAAATCGCCATCGTAAGTGATATTTGCATCTATGAACTTGTAACCAGGCTCAAGAAGCTGTTTGGGTTGAACCCAAGTACCATCTGCCTGCTTGCCGAGTGGAGTGCCATTTTCATCTGTGAAGTTTTTGAAGTCCTTTGTATAAGCATAATGGACTTTAAGATTTTCATATGTTTTATTGTTTGAATCGAGGCTGCTACCTGCTGACCAATAAAGCATATACATATTCTTTTCTCTATCCCAGATTGCTTCCGGTGCCCAAGCAAAGAAGTTTTTAACTGTATTAGCACCACCCTGCTGATTTGCTTCGGTAGCAACCTGATCATAGAAGCTGAACCAACCGCTTGTTTCAACATTCCAAGGCTCAACCTTATCAGACTGTGCTAAATCATCAACATGCCAAACAAGAAGCTTGGTATTTGAATAGTTATTTTGGATAGCATTAAGGTCTGTTGCAAGAATGTAGTAACCGTTTCCATCATGATCAGGAAGGATGAATGGGTCACGTACATGGTTTGAAGCAGCGATTCCGCCATCAGCTGCAGTTGATCCATAAATATCAGGAACAGAACCATCAAGCTTGAGGTTATTTAAAATAGGCTGGTTACCATTGAGTGCCTCAAAGTTATAGCCATCATCAGAAACTGCATAGCAAACAGCCTCATCCTCCTGGCTCTTGAAATAAGCAAAGAGGTACTTGTTCTTACCCTGAATATCAACATTATCTTTCTGTGCAGGTTCAGCGCCATAGAAAGTTATATTGCGATAGTTGATACCTTTCATATAAGGACCGCCGTCTGTTGCTGTACCAAATAAAATATTCTGGATTTTTGTAGTATCAATAACAGTTTTAACGGAACAAATATTAACAATTCTGTTGTTATTATCATCATTAATATAAGTGCTGAGTCTGCCATGTGAATATTCCATTACATAATGGTAATTGGTGGCTTGAGAAAGATAAGCGTTGTTAACAGAAACGGAATGATTTGCGTCACCATTACCGTAAGCTGTTCCGTCGATATAAACACGACCTCTGGCATCCTGTGAAATAACGTTATTTGTTTTCATATCGTCATTCTGTTTGCCAAGGGCTTTGTTACTATCGCTGCCAAGCTTTAAAAAGCAATACTTATCATTATCAGTAACATTGCTTGAATCATTGTTAAAGAATGTAAAAGCTAAATCGATTTTAAATTCTGAAAGACCGGTAATAGGTGTTACGTGATTTGCGCTGTCGCTATATCCCGAAGCAAAAATATAACCGTCTCCCATTTCAGTACCACTAGCTCCAGTTGAAATAGTAGTGGCGTAGCTCTTTCCGCTCCAAGTTAAGGCATTATCGCCTGCATTAAGAACAGGAGATGCAGAAGCATTATTATAATAGTATACGTTTTTGCTACCATCTTTTTGTACTTCTGAAGCACCCCAATTACTATTCTTGAAATCAGAAGATGCAATTCTGGTCCATTCTGTTGCAGCAGCAAAAGAAACTACAGGAAATGATGTAACTACCATTAAAGCTGCAAGTACAATAGAAAGGATACTTTTTAAATTCATTTTTTTCATAAATCAGTCCTCCTTATACAGAAAAGGTAAGCATCATTATAATCGCCTGACCTGCAAAATGACGCAGTTATACCTATTTATGTCTATACAAATGAATTATATTACAATCAAATAACTATGTCAAGTATAATTGTAAACAATTCGTTAATTTTTTCAAAATTATACACAAAATGTATTATTACACACAAAAACACCCATACACTCAAAGAATGAGTATATGGGCAAACAAAACAGAACACTAATTTTTATATACTGCAGATATGGACTGTGCTTTTTTGACTACCATATCGGCAAGTATTTCGGGCTCAACAACTTTTATATCAGCACCATACTGCATAATCCACGAAACCAGACCATCACTCAAAGCAGCCTTGACAGTCGTTTGAAAGTGCGAGGAATCAACAGCCTTCAATGGTATTGATGCGCCGAATCTGTCCATCATTTCCTCCTGCAAATGGAGCTTACAATTCAATGTCAAATCACATTCCTCACCTGAAAACATATTAAACATTTTTGAGCTGTAATCCTGTGCATCAAACTTTCTTTTATAGCGGCTGACTTCACTTACAGGTCGGGCAGGTGCATCAAGCAGCTGAAGCTTTTTCATTCTGTCTATTCTTAAATTCATAAGATTGTTATATTTTTCATTATTGCAGACCAGATAATAATGATCATTTTTCCAAATAAGGGCATACGGGGATACTACAAATATTTTCTCTGTATATTTTTTCTTATTTTCAACATCAATATTACGGCGGCGATATGAAAACTTAACTTTGCGCTTTTGCATAATAGCACCGTGAAGGCTGTCGATTATTATATAAATTTCCTCATTTGTGCATTTGTTTTCAGAACCGACATATACCTGACTGGTCATTGATTTTGCCTGATTATCAGACACAAGAGAGCGAAGCTTTTCAACAAGTGATTTGGTTTTTTTAGGCGTAATGAATCCGGCACTTGTAACGGCATCAATTAAAAGCATAACTTCGGGCAATTCAAACTTGCGGTTTGCCATAAAAAAGCCACGTCTTGCGCCTTTTAAAGTTATGATATCGCATCCGACTTCTTTAAGCGCAGCAATATCATTATAGATAGATTTACGCTCACACTTTATGCCGCGTTCATCAAGCAAAGCAATAATATCGCTTGTAGTAAGCGGGTGCTCCTCGTCGCTATAAATCTCAAGCAAGCGATAAATCATAAGGGTTTTAATTTTAGAGGTATGCATAAGAAATACCATAGCCTTCCTGCCCGCTAAAGTACTATAGATACAATTTGTATTAGATAAAACTTATAAATGCTTAATCGAATTGTGCGGGCAATTCATAATTATAATGTGATATTGAAAATACCTTTTTTATAATTATACTACTTTTTATCTATATTTTCAACAATTGTACGAAAAACAGGACAGCAATCCCCTGCTCCGCTTGAACCGTTTTCACACATAACAACTATAGCATATTTCGGATTATTATATGGATAAAAGCCTGCAAACCAGGTATTTAATATTTCTTTATTATTTTGATAAATTCCGCTTTGAGCTGTTGCAGTTTTGCCTGCAGTTGCGTTTTTGTATTGGGCGCTTCTGCCTGTTCCGTGCGTAACAACATACTTCATATAGCTTTGCAGTTTTGAGGCTGTGTTTTCTGAAATTGTTTGGCTTTCCGAAGGGTCTTTTATATCGAGAGTTGGTGAATTATAATTACCACCGTTTGCAATGCAGGATATTACTGACGCAAAATGCATAGGACTATCCGTAAGCTGACCCTGACCAAAGCCGACAAGTGCCAATTGCCCTTTTGACGACAACGTTGATTTAGACGGAAAGAAACCCGCTGTAACCTGCCAATTATTATAAATATAGTAGCTTTTTCCAAATCCTAAAGCCTGTGCAGTATCAGCAAGCTTATCAGCACCCAGTTTGAGTGCAAGATTTACAAAATAACAATTGCAGGAGTTCGCCAGCGCTTGTTTCATATCTTGCATACCATGAACATGATTATTTTGACAATGCACTTTCATATCATTAATTTTTATGCTGCTTGAACAAGTATAAATAGGATTGATACCATTTTCAATAGCACAAGCACAAACAATTAATTTAAAAACAGAACCAACGGCATAGGAAGAGAGTGCACGATTTACATAATCATTACCTTTACTTACGGAGGCGAGAATCTGTGAGGTTTGCGTATCCATTACAACAACAGCGCCTTTTTTTATATTCTTCGAGGCATCTTCCGCTATTTGCTGCAATTTGCTGTCTATAGAAATTACAACACCATCGTTGGAATCATAATTGTCATTTATAACACTGCCTTCATCACCAACCAAAAGTCTGCCCATAGCATCTACTGAAAAGTTCACGGAAAGTGAGCCCAGCTCTTTCGTTACATAGTTTTCAAGGCCGCCGCAGGCTTTATCTATAATATGACGGGCAATCTCATTACTGCCATAGTCGATTCTATCCAATATTTTAATATACTTTGTGTTTGCCTTTTTGCTGACTGTTCTTGTTATCGGATACCCCTTGGAAAGCTCTTTTGTTATTTCTTCAGCCTCTGAAGCGCTGAAAAGTTTATCGAGCTCTGACAAACATTTTTCATTGGGGCGAATAACAGCTACAGGCGTTTTATTTTTATTATTAAGCTTGAGTCCTGTTCTGTCATAAATGTTAGTATACAGCGTTCCTACTTTTAAGGTATAACTATTATAGCTATCTGCTACTTTATAGGAATTACCAAGCGAAACAAAAGCACACCTTCCAACAAGAGTGGCAAACATAACAGAAAAAGCACAAGCAAGTGATATAATTCTTTTACCCTTTTTTTCCATAAAATAACCCCCCTGTGTAGTTTACACAGAGGGGGCTTTATTATTCAGTTCTTTGCCTGCGAAATATTGCATCACTTGAAATATTTGTATCACATTTAAACGAATACGTATTTGTTGCTTTATTGGCAACATCAACCTTTTCATCTGCTGTTACATTATACAAATCCTCAACAGTAATCTTATAAGGCTTTTTGCCGGGTTCAACAACCTCCAGCTCATCACCCTGATAAAATCTGTTTCGCTGATCAACCGTAAGAATGCCGTTATTGTAGTCATTAAAAAGAGCACAAACATCCCACGAACGTATATAGCCGCCTGTTTCAAGCACCTGCCCATTTTTCATAGGACCGAAATAGAATCCATCAGTATACTCTCTATGGCTCATTTTTTCCATTTCGTCAAGAATCCATTGAGAAGGCACAAAATCATCAGATGGATTTTTTATATATTCATCAATGGCATTTCGATAAGCGTATGTTACTATAGCTGTATAGTACTCACTCTTTGCCCTGCCCTCAATTTTAAAGGAATCAATACCCGCGTTGACCAGTTCAGGTATATGCTCAATCATACATAAATCGCGTGAGTTGAAAATATAAGTGCCGTTTTTATCCTGATTTACAGGAAAATACTGATTCGGACGAGTTTCCTCAACAAGGTGATATTTCCACCTGCAGGGCTGTGCACAATCGCCTCTGTTAGCATCCCTGCCAACCATATAATCGGATAAGATGCATCGGCCAGAAAAGCTCATACACATTGCGCCGTGAACAAAAGCTTCAATCTGCATATCCTGCGGTATTTTATCTCTGATGAATTTTATATCATCAAGTGAAAGCTCACGAGCTGTCACAATTCGTTTTGCACCCAAATCATACAAGGCCCTTGCAGTTTCATAATTAACAATGCCAACCTGTGTTGACATATGAATTTCAACATCCGGAGCATATTTTTTTGCCAGCATCATAACACCGATATCGGCAATAATGAAAGCATCAATACCAATTTGTGCAGCATATTTTAAAAAATCAGGCAAATATTCAATTTCATTATTCCTTGGCAGAGTATTACAGGTTAAATAAACCTTTTTGCCCATGGAATGAACAAGCTCTACAGCAGATTTAAGCTCATCAGCATTAAAATTTGAAGGGTTGGTACGCATACCAAACTGCTCGCCGCCAAGATAAACGGCATCCGCCCCGAATTTCAATGCAAGCTTAAGTCTTTCAAAATCGCCTGCTGGTGATAGTAATTCAATGTTCCTCATAATAAATATGGTGCGTATGTTGCAACCTTCTCCTTAAATTCGTCATTCGTTGAAGCTGTATAAAGATTACCCTTTGCATCATGGAAGAAGAAGTAATCATTACTGTTTTCAGGATTTAATGCAGCATCAATTGCATCTATTCCGGGATTACAGATAGGACCTGCCGGCAAACCAACTACTTTTGATGAAACAGCAGTACTATAATAATTCAAATAGTAATCCGAAGTATGAGCAGAGGTTGAAGAGAGTGCCGGAGCAACCTTGTTTTTAATATAGTCGCTGGTTGCATCACAACCGATTGACGGGAAATTAGCCTTGTCCGACAAACGATTATGAATAACACCCGATATTGCCTTCATCTGATCGGTATCGCCTGCTTCCATCTGAATAATTGAAGCAATTATAATTATATCATTCATAGAATAGCCAAGCTTTTTAGCCTTTTCGCGCTGACTCTCTGTTATTTTAGAATCACCATTTGCAAGGAATTTCTTAACAACGGATGTTGCACTTTCACCTACAAAGAAATCATAGGTATCAGGGAAAAGATAGCCCTCTAATCTGTAAGGCGTATTTTCGCTTGCGTCAAGTCCATTTACTAATGAATATGAAAAATCGACAGTTTCAATAACAGACAAAAGTGCTGCTTTATCACAAACTTCATTGGCAACAAGCTTGTCCACAATTTCAGGAACAGTATAGCCTTCAGGGAAAGTAAGGCTTACTGTTTCGGCTGTTTCTGCATTACCCTGAAGCGCCTGAAGCATACCCTCAAGCCCCATTTTTCCGGAAAGGTAATAAACACCCGGTTCGTATGTTTTATCTTCAAAATAAACACCGTTTCTCCAATTCGGACCAACCTGCGATTCTCTGAATTTGGCAAAAAGCTTGCAGAAGTTTTTACACTTAATCAGACCATTCTCTTCAAGAAGGTCAACAGCTTTATTCATATCATCAAGAGGCTCGCTCAGGCTTATTGTTACAGTTGAGCTTGTTTTAGTGATAGCTAAAACATCATTCATACACATAACAGCGTAAATTGAAAGCAGCATTGAAAGAACTATTACCACAATAAAAAACATATATGTTCCTGCAACACTTTGTGTTCTTGTTCTTTTTGGCGGAGCTTTCTTTACAGCAACAGCTGTTTTTGCTGCTGTTTCGGTTTTGCTGTCATTTACACTTGTATCGACATTTGTGAAATAAACATCCTTATCACTTCCTGCAGTACTTACAGGGTTAATTCCCGTTTCCTGCGGTTTGAGTTCATTATTATCCATAATATCCTCCTGACTGGTTTCACTCGCACTTAAAAATACTGTCTTGCGTAATAATATAATTTACAGGCAAATCATAATCGCCTGTCGGAAGTTCGTCATTTACCATTTCATTATAGCACAGACCAACGGAAAGTGAAGTAAAATTTTCCAAAAATCTGTCATAATAACCCTTGCCATATCCTAAACGATAGCCATTTTTATCGTATGCAACAGCAGGAACCACACAAAGGCTGCCATCAAAATCACAGCAAAGTGAGCATTTTGATATATCAGGCTCCCTCACACCGAAAAAGCCTGTTTTTAAATCATTCAAAGAATTTATGTAATAAAATTCCATATTTCCGCTGCTGTCAAGACAGACCGGCAAAGCAACCCTTTTGCCCAGCATTAAGGCATCCTGTATGCAGCTGTCCACATTTATTTCATCCTTAAGCGCTGCATAAAATAAAACTGTTTTGGCATTTAAATAGATATCACTGCAAAGCAAATTATCACAAATTTTTAAATCGTCAGCCTCGTTGTGAAGCTGCTTTCGTTTTATAATCAGCTGCTTTCTTAATTCACTTTTTATTGACATTGTATAGTTTTCCTTATTTTATCAGCAGTTTCTTCATCTGTAAGGGCTTTAACGATTTCAAGGCCAAAATCTATGGAAACACCTGCACCTCTTGCAGTAATATAATTCCCGTCTCTAACAACATATTTATCGGAAAGAACTGCTCCCTCAAGTGCAGTTTCAAAGCCGGGAAAAGCAGTTGCACTTTTCTGTGAAAGCAAACCCTTATGCCCTAATATTGAGGGTGCAGCACAAATGGCACAAACAAGCTTATTATTTAAAACGGCAGAATCAATTGCCTCTTGCACAATGCTGTTATTTTCTAAATTAACTGTGCCGGGCATACCGCCGGGAAGAATAACTGCATCCATATCTTTTTCACAAAAATCATGGATATGCAAATCTGCTGCAACCTCAACGCCGCAAGATGCGCATACTGTTTTGCCTGTAACACCTACAGTTTTAATATCAATACCGGCACGCTTGAGCATATCAACAGGAGCAAGTGCCTCTATTATTTCAAATCCGTCCGCTAAAAATAAATATACCATTTTAATTCACATAGCCTTTCTGGCTACAAATAGTAATTAAAAATTACGAATCTCCTTGCAGTAGCCAGACAAGGCGTAATGTGAATTTAGACATCTCAAAATTATGTCATAGGCAAACTTTGAGGTCAATACAATCGGGATAGTGTGTTTTTCACACTATCCTCCTAAATATGCAAGAGCAAAGGGTTTATCAAGCTCGCAGCCCTCAAATAAATATTCTTTTATTACATTGATTTCGTTGAACAAAATATTTTCTATATCTTCGTTTTTTTCAAAGCCGCGTTTTTTATAGTAATCAATTAAACCAGCATTTGCAGGTATCAATGCAATATACTCATAATTCTTTTTACAATAATCAAGCAATGCACTCATATACCCTTTAGACCTGAATTCTTTTTTTGTACATGCAGCATAAATATATTTAAAATCCAGACTATGAATGCTGCAATCAACAAGAAACAGCATAGCGGCAAGCTTATCATCAAGCAAAAATCCTAATACCGATTTATGCTTGCAGTTTTTCAAAAAAAACGCTATATCCTCGCTGCTGTCACCGAAAGCCTCCTGCCAAAGCTCCATTACAGCTTTGTTTGGCAAATCCAATATCTTTATACTAGTTTCCATAATGAGCCACACATTTTTCAAGAAAGATTTCCGGATTGTAAGACTGCTTGGCTTTTCTTAAGCCTTCAATGCCTAAATCCTCTTCCCTGTTTACAAATTCATAATCCATAAGGCAGTTTTTAGTAAACTCCTGGTTAATTATCGGATAAGCACCCTGCACTTCTGCCGGGGCCTTTTCAAAATGCGAAACAAATAAAACATCGCTGTGCCGCTCACCTAAAGTATAAGCAATCACTTTGCCGTCAACTCGGATTAAGCCGCCTACAAAATCCAACTGATCATAGTATTCAAATGCAGTGAGCACCGCCTCAAATTCAAATGAAAAATCTGAATCATCCTCGTGGTTTTTAATCCACTCGGTATGCAATGCAATACACTCATTAATATTATTTTTATTTATTGTTTCAAATGACCAATCGGGATTATTTTTTTTAAAATTTGTGATATGATTTCTTTTTGAATGATACTTTTTGCCGCGAAGCGAAGCCATTTTTTCTACAGAATATATATAATCGTTATAGCCGTCATCATACGCATAGGTAAATTCACCCGGGAAATATTCATCCAAGAGCTTTTTATAATTTTCAGTAACACCATAAATAGACGGATTAACTTCATTTTGCTTTGCATCATTTAAAATTTGATTTACAGCATCTTTAAAATCGCCGCTGCCGATTGGCAAAGAATATTTTAACTCCTTACCCTTTCCCCAACGGCACATTAAGAAATCTTTATATCTGCAAATTGTTGTTGAATACGCTGTGCTCCATACAAACAAATTGCCGAAAGTATATTCACAATTAAAGCTCTTAACATTTTTAAAGCACGCATCAACCCACTTTTTATCTTCAATGACGGGCTTTTTAAATTCAAGCATTACAGTTCCTCTTTAACAAGTTTAATAATTTTATTATGTATTTCATCAACAGGCAATGGTTCGCCGTTTTCAGCACAGGAAACAACTGCCCAGCCTTGTTTACCAGCTGCATAAAGCGCTGATTCTCTGCACTTATTTAAAAACTGCACGTTAGCCTCATGCACATCCTTTTTATTTTCATCACCATTATATCTGGATGTCATAAGACGCTGTGATATATCAACCGGCATATCTAGATAAATGACCAAGTCAGGTTTTGGAATACCTATTTTGTTATACTCAAAATCATTGGACCAATCAAGATATTTATCCCATTCCTTTTTATCAAGCTTTTCCATCTGATAAATAGCGTTGGATGTTGCATATCTGTCAGCTAGAATAAGCGTTTCGCTTTCATAATCTTTACCCCATCCAAGCTTGTAGGAAGCAAACCTGTCAACAGCATAAAATGCTCCTGCTGCATAAGCGTTAACACTATTTGCATCAGAACCGAAATCACCTTTCAGATACATATTTACCAGGGTACTTGACGGACTGTCATAGTCAGGCAATTTAATTTTTTTAAACCTGACACCGTTATCTGAAAAATACTTTTCAAGCAAAGCTGTCTGCGTAGATTTACCACAGCCGTCCAAACCTTCAATTATAATAAGTTTAGCCATTATTTCTTCTTCTTTTCTACTTTTCTTTTATTGCCCTTTTCATCGACAATATATGTGTTTTCAAGCTGACCGATAAGGCTTGCTTTAAACGAATCAATATATTCTCTTCTCAAGGCTGCCTGCTCTGTTTTTTCTGCTTCAGTAAGTCCCTGTGTTTTGGACTTATGCGCAAGCTCATTTATACGATTAATTTTTTCCTGTGTCATTAGTCTAAAAAGTCCCTCAATTTTTTACTTCTGCTTGGATGACGAAGCTTTCTTAAAGCCTTTGCCTCAATCTGACGAATACGCTCACGTGTTACATTAAATTCCTTGCCGACCTCTTCAAGCGTTTTCGGATTGCCGTCAACCAATCCAAAGCGCAGTGAAAGCACCTTTTCCTCACGAGGTGTAAGTGTTTTGAGCACATCTGAAAGCTGTTCTTTAAGAAGGCTCATAGATGCAGCATCTGCCGGTGCAAGTGCATCATCATCAGGGATGAAATCACCTAAATGTGAATCCTCCTCCTCACCGATAGGCGTTTCTAAAGAAACAGGCTCCTGCGCAACTCTCAATATTTCTCTTACCTTATCTACAGGCATATCAAGGTATTCAGCGATTTCATCAGGTGTTGCAACACGTCCGTTGGCATGAAGCAGCTGACTGTTTGCCTTTTTAACCTTATTGATGGTTTCAACCATATGTACCGGGATACGAATCGTTCTTGCCTGATCGGCAATCGCACGGGTTATAGACTGACGAATCCACCATGTTGCATACGTGGAAAATTTAAATCCTTTTGTATAGTCGAATTTTTCAACAGCTTTAATAAGACCTAAATTGCCTTCCTGAATTAAATCAAGGAATTGCATACCCCTGCCGACATATCTTTTTGCAATACTTACCACAAGGCGAAGGTTTGCCTCTGCAAGTCTTTTCTTTGCATTTTCATCATCGTCAGCAATACGAATTGCAAGCTCAATCTCCTCTTCAGGTGTTAAAAGAGGAACACGTCCGATTTCTTTAAGATAAACCTTGACAGGGTCGTCCATTGCTGCGTTGTCGTTAACTGCAACCGTTTCTGCTGCATCTGTTTCTTTAGGAAGGTCAACCTCAAGGCTAATACTGTCGAGTGCCTCGGCTGAAAAGTCATCAACAATGCTGATATTGGCTGCGTCAATCTGCTCATTAAGCTTTTCAAGCTCATCAACATCCAAGTCCAAATCAACGATAAGATTATCAATTTCCTGTGTGGTAAGATGACCTACCTGCTTACCCTTTTCAACAAGCTTTTTGAATGCCGCCTGCTTTTTGTCTTCACTTACCGGCTGTACCGGTGTAAGGTTAATATCTTTCATGTTTATACGCTCCTCTTATGTAATATCATTTGCTTTCAAACATTTTTCTATACTCATCATCTGACAAATTGGCAGATGTTTTTGAATTTTTTAAAGAAAATTCGTAATTTATTATATCAATACAATCAGCAAATTCTTTTTTTGCATTTTTGCTTTCACTGTTATTGGCCATTATGCGTGAAAGCCTGCTCATTTCCGTATCCGTAAGGATAGGACCAAAACTAATAATGTCAATATCAAGCTGCTTTTCAAGCCTTGATATAATTTCAATATAAACTTTTTTAATAAATTGAGATGACAGCTTGTCTGCATCTACACCGCTGCAAAGCTTAAAACAATCGGGGTAATTGAGCAGCAAACCTATAATACGTTCTTCGGCTTTATACTGCCTTACAGGCACATTATTTTCATAACTGATACGCTGGTTTTGGCGCATACTGTCATCAATTATTGATTTGTATATCTTGTTTTCACGCCGTTTTTTATTACGCCGTGAATAATCCTCAAGCTGAATTTTTATACTTGATTTTTCAACATTAAGTTCACTTGAAAGTCTTGACAGATATAAATCCTGCTCTATAGGAGATACATTGCATAATATCTTTATAGCACCGTTTAAAAAATCAATTTTGCCCTGTGTTGTATTCAGATTAAACTTTTTCTTCAAATCCAGCAGAGCAAACTCAATTTCGTTTGAAGCACCGTCTAGCATGCCTTTAAACTTGTCCCTGCCGTATTTTCTTATGATTTCATCAGGATCCTTGCCTCCTGAAAATGCAGGAATTTTGACTTTAACATCTGTCTGTCTGAAAAGTGTTATCGCTTTATTCAAAGCTTTCTGCCCTGCCTCATCATTATCGTAAGCCAGCACAACCTCTTTTGCATATCTGCTTATCAGTCTGACCTGCTCGTTCGTGAGTGCCGTTCCGCAGCCTGCAACAGCATTTGTAAAGCCGGCCTGATGCATAGCGATTACGTCCATATAGCCCTCGCATAAAATCAGGCTGTCCTGTCCGCTGTCCTTTGCAAGATTCAATGCAAAAAGCTCATTCGTTTTTTTATAGACAAGTGTTTCCGCTGTATTAACATATTTCGGTTTACTGTCATCAAGCACTCTGCCTCCGAATGCAATTACATTGCCCCTTACATCAATTATAGGCGTCATCACACGGTTTTTAAAGGTATCATAATACCTGTTGTTTTTGCTTATCTTTATAACGCCTGCATCAAGCATATCGCCTATACCAAAGCCTTTTGATTTCAGATGCTTCAGAAGAGCATCCCAGCTGTCAGGTGCATAGCCAAGACCAAATCTTTTAATGGTGTGCATACTTAAGCCGCGGTTTAGGAAATAATCCCTGCCTATTTTTCCGTTATCGCTAATAAGATTACTGTAAAAAAATCGGGCACTTTCACGGTTAACCTCAAGTATACGGCGTCTTTTTTTAGATAAACTATCGTCAAATCCCTCCTGCGGCATTTGAATACCTGCACGCTGTGCCAGCAGCTTAACCGCATCGAGATAATCAAGATTTTCAATTTTTTTGATAAAAGTTACTGCATCTCCGCCGGCTCCGCATCCAAAGCAATAAAAGGATTGTGTATCATTATAAACTGTAAAGGATGGTGTTTTCTCATTATGAAACGGGCACAAACCGATTGAAGTTGAACCGCGCTTTTTTAATGAAACATATGTGGATATAACATCTTCAATATCTGTTTTAAACTTTAATTCCTGCAAAAATGCATCATTAAGCTGTGCCATAACACCTCTCCTTTCTGAATGTTTTTAACGATAAAGATTCTATTCAATCCAGAATGTCGGAACAAAAAGCTGATTAAATATTTTGAGCGCATAATTGTCACTCATTCCTGCAATATAATCACATACTGCACGTTCCTCACCATCTGTTTGGGCAATCTCTATGAACTCATATGGCAAATCATTGATATTTTTTATGTAGTAGGAATAAATTTTTTGAAGCATATCAACTGCCTTGCGTTCCTCGCCCTTGCATACAGGATTGGTATATACTGCTGAAAACATAAAGTTATGCAAATCAATAAAGCCCTCGTAAAAATCCTCGCTCATACGAATATTATCATTTACCTTGCTTGTGTTTATAACATCAAGCACCATATTGTTAATACGCTCTGATTTGGTCATACCAAGCTGCATACGAAGGCTCAACGGGATGTCCTCTTCAGCGAGTACACCTGCACGAATAGCGTCGTCAATATCGTGATTTATATACGCTATCTTATCAGCAATACGTATAATCTGCCCCTCAAGGGTATAAGCCTCTTTGCCCTTTGTGTGGCAAACAATACCGTTTCTTACTTCATTGGTAAGATTGAGCCCTTTACCGTTTTTTTCAAGCTTGTCCACACATCGAACACTTTGCTCATAGTGTCTGAATCCGCCTTCACACAATTCATTCAGCGCACGCTCGCCTGCATGACCGAAAGGCGTATGACCTAAATCGTGACCGAGAGCCACCGCTTCCGTTAAATCCTCGTTAAGGCTTAAAGCTCTTGCAATGGTCCTTGCAATCTGTGAAACCTCAAGAGTATGCGTCAGTCTTGTTCTGTAATGGTCACCGCTGGGAGCAAGAAAAACCTGTGTTTTGTGCTTAAGGCGCCTAAAAGACTGGCAATGGATAATCCTGTCCCTGTCACGCTGAAAGCAGGTTCTTACAGGGCATTCCTCCTCTTCAACAATACGACCACGTGATTTTGAAGAAAAGGCAGCTCTTTCACATAAAATATTCTTTTCGTTGTTTTCTGCTAAAAGACGTATAGAATTATCCAAAATTTTCACCCTTTCTTATATAATTATACTCAAATTTGAAAAATTATCCTTTATTTTCTAAAATTTTTTTTAATGTTGACTAAAAATAATATTATATTTATAATATATACAAGGTGATAAGAATGGATTTCGCAATCTTAATTATAGTTTTAATTATTTTTTTAGTCTTGTTTTGCTATTATCAAAACAATAAACTTGATGTTACACAATATTATATGAATACTGCAGATACGCCCGGTTTCAAAATAGTTCACTTGTCAGATTTCCATTCAAAGCCTTTTAAAGGTGTAATGAAAAAGACAAAAGAGCTTTCACCTGATATGATTTGTATTACAGGTGACTATATAAATGACCATTGCAAAAACAAGGAAAAAATGCTTGAATTCGGTAAAAAACTTGTTGAAATTGCGCCTGTTTATTATATTACAGGCAATCACGAGCGAAGACTTGATGATTTTGAAAGCCTTATGGACGAACTAAAAGGCATAGGCTTTCATGTGTTGCTCAACGATATTGCGGTAAATGAAAATTGTGTTATACTCGGACTTGATGAAAACCAAGGTAATTTTGAAGATTACAGAGCAAGAAAAAACGGAACCTTCAAATACAAAAATATGAATAATGAGTTTGAAAAGCTTGATAATTATGATTGCTTTAAGATTGTTTTAAGCCATTTTCCTGAAAATTTTGAAGGAATAAAAGAGCTTAACTACAGTCAATATGATTTTGATTTACAGCTTTCAGGTCATGCGCACGGCGGACAATGGATTATATTTAAACCCCTGTTTTCCCCCGGTCAGGGCATTTTGCCAAAATATGCAAAGGGCAGCTTTGGTGAGAGGCCAAAGCTTATCATCAGCCGAGGACTTGGCAACTCTGAATTTCCGCTGCGCCTTTTCAATCATCCGGAAATAGTAGTTGTAAACATAAATAAAGATTAATAACTATCTGTCATAGTAACTGCTGAAAATTCGTAAAATGCTGCTTGCTTTTAAGATGATAGTATGCTATAATGTGCAATACAAAAAACAAATATATTTCTACCACCGGGTAGAGAATGCGCTGCATTCGCGAACACGTCGTTAGGTCTTTGAAGATGTGTTTAGCGGATGCTTATTTTTTTGGAGGGTTTGTTTTATGTTTAAGAGAATGAAAAATTATTTTTCAAAATTTGAACTGTCTTTATGGGGAATATCCATTCTTCTGATTACCGCTTCCTTCATAGCGTTTGACAGAGAAAATTATTTAACACTATCGGCTTCACTCATTGGTGCTACCTCATTGATATTCAATGCAAAAGGAAATCCGGCAGGTCAGGTATTGATGATTGCATTCAGCATTTTATATGGCATTATATCATTTCGATTTGCTTATTACGGCGAGATGATTACTTATCTGGGAATGACAATGCCAATGTCTGTTTTTTCGCTTATTTCATGGCTTAAAAATCCCAGTGAAAACAATAAAGCAGAGGTTAAAATAAATCATCTTAAATCAATGGAGATACTTCTGATGTTCATTTTAACACTTGCAGTTACCATCGTATTTTACTTTATTCTTAAATATTTCAACACAGCCAATCTGTATTTCAGCACATTATCAATTGCAACAAGCTTTGCTGCAGTATATCTTACATTCAGGCGCAGTACATATTTTGCTTTGGCATACGCTTTTAATGATATTGTTTTAATTATATTGTGGACTTTTGCAACAATGAATGATATATCTTATTTATCGGTTATCATTTGCTTTATTGTGTTTTTGGTAAACGATATATACGGATTTTTCAATTGGCGAAAAATGAAAAAAAGACAAGCTATTAAAAATTAAGGAGGATAATTATGTTTCGTTCGATGAGACGGTTTAATCAGCAATTAAGTGATGCCGAAAGCATTGATATTTTATTAAACGGTAAAGCAGGAATATTGGGTGTAATCGGTGAAATGGGATATCCCTATACTGTTCCTGTGAATTACGTATACTCAAATAAGAAAATATATTTTCACTCAGCCAAAGAAGGACATAAAATTGATGCAATCAGACAATGTGATAAGGTCTCATTTTGCATTGTGGATAAAGATGATGTTGTCAGCGAAGAATTAACATCCTATTACAGAAGTGTAATTGTTTTCGGCAGAGCAAAAATTCTGGAATCGAAAGAGGATATTTTTAATGCAGCCAACCTGATTGGTATGAAATACTGTGATGACAAAGAAAAAATCAGCAAAGAAATCAGAAAATTTCAAAATGTTTTAAGCTGTGTTGAAATCACAATTGAAAATATCACAGGAAAAGAAGCTATTGAATTAAGGAAAAACAAAGAATAAGTAACACTAAATACAATGCCCAAAAACAGGCAAAGTAAAATTAAGACGATGTTTTCACGTTAATTTTTGTTAAACAACACATTAAAATGGAACTCGTTATTTATCTCATCAAAATTCCAGTGACAAATGCCATTATATTTTTTGAGGTTATCAGGCCTTTGCAAATCTATAAAATAACACCATATTTTAAAGTGAAACATCAATATAATTCAGGAAGTATTTCGGCAAGATTTCTGTATTCGACACAGCAATGCTCTGCCATACTCTTTGCAGTGTCATCTGTCAGAATAATTTTTCTAAACAACGGATTTTTAAGTGTTTTTCCAAGCCAGAATCTGCTGAACATAAATAATCCATTCTCCGTTTGCCTGAAAATATGAGCCATTTCCGTATGCCATACAAGCCCTTTGCAGGCAGCAACGTGACCGCAGACAATCAGAGGAATATTTTTTTCTGCCATAATATCAGCAGAAAATCCGAAGACCTCCGGTGTGGTAAAATCTATCCTTAACGGCATTTTTATATTTCCGATTCGTTCTGTAGGATACTGAATATTCGGTTTAAATTCGGGACAGACAGTTTGATTAAAATATTCAGCATTTTTCTTGTTATAGGAAACGGAATAATGCTCTCCCGGAAACCATGCACGATATCTTTCACTTTTTTGCGGATGCCACCAGAACCACCATTTAATCATATCGGCTGTGATATTCGGCATAGGACATACCATAGATACAAGATAGCTTCCATCGGGGAATTTTCTGTAACCGATCTCCTGCTGCAAATCATGATTGCACAGAATTTCATTTTTATTTTCAAAGGCAGTCAGCGTAATCAAATCATTCTGCTCTATCTGCTTTGCAATTTCTTTCGGTATTTCAGGCAGAGGCTTTGCCATCAGTTCATTTATTTTCATCATATTTCTCCTTAAATTTTATCTGTTCATTTCTCTGTATTTTATCGGCGTTATACCGGCATATTTCTTAAACACTTTTGAAAAATAATTCAAATCCAGAATTCCACACTGCTGGGCAATATGCTGTATCTGTTCATTCGTTGACACCAGCAATTGAGCAGCATATTCCATACGTTTTTTGTTAACATAATCTGTATAGGTTGTTTTTATTTCTTTTTTAAACAGACTTGACAGATAGCTTGCATTTACACCCAACTCGTCAGCCTGTGTGTGCAGACTTAAATCAGCAGTAAGGTCTGCATCTATTCTTGTAGTCAGCTTTTGAATTATGGGGGAATACTCCTTTGAGGAATGACGTCTGACTAGGCTGCAATAGGTATGTATCATATTATAATGCAGTCTTTTGCCATCTGCAACGGACGTAAGATTTTCAATTTTAACGGCAAAATCAGAAGATATTTTATCAATATAATAAGGGTGAACCTTTCCATGCTCAGCCGCCTTGCGAAGCAATGTATTAAAAATAATGGAATAGTTTTTCAGATTTCTTAATGCATCGTCCGTTCTTTTTTCAGTTAAAAAGATATAATCGGATGCTGAAAGCATCTCCTCACATTTTTTTATATTCCCCTGTGATACTGCTTTGATGAATATATTTTCTCTTTCATATCTCTGCTCAAGACTTTTCAGAGATTCTTCTGTTGCCTTTTTATTATAATAATCCAGCAGATATTCTTCAGCCATAATATCAACTCCTCGCTTACATTATCGTATAATTTTTGTGAAAAAGCAATATACAATAAAAATATTACTAATAAGAACAAAAATAATACTCACATATTCATTTTGTATATTGTAAAATAAAATTGTTGAAAAATTCTATTCAACATTCACACTTATTATTTTAACAGGAGGTATTTTATGGATTCAAAACAAATCAGGCCCTTTGGTATGCGTGACAAAATAGGCTATGCCTTTGGTGATATGGGATGTAATTTTTCATTTCAGCTTGTATCATCCTATATGTATTTATTTTACACACAATGCATCGGGCTGAGTGCAAAGCACTGGGCATGGATTATTGTTGTTTCAAAAGTATGGGATGCCATCAACGATGTAATTATAGGCTCAATGGTTGACAGAACACAAATTGGCAAAAAGAGTAAATTTATGCCTTGGATATCCATAGGCTCAATCGGGCTTGTTGTCTTTTCAATAATGATATTTACTCCTGTTGGCAGTTTTTCGGATGCAGGCAAAATATTATGGTGCCTGCTGTCATATTGCCTGTGGTCTGTTGCCTACACAATGATTAATGTGCCTTACGGCTCATTACATTCGGTTATAACGGATGACCCCAAGCAGCGCACTACTCTGTCCACCTTCAGAAGCATTGGTGCAGCTCTTCCGGCAGTTCTGGTTATGATTCTGCCTAAACTTGTATACAAGGATAATGTTTTATCATCGGACAGATTATTTGTTGTTTCGATTATTTTTTCTGTTGCCGCTTTTTTCACCTTCATTGCTTTAAGAAAAATGGTTACCGAGCGAGTTGTAAGAGAAAACAAAACCGAAAAAGTAAGCTATATTTCGACTGTAAAATCCTTTTTCTCAAATCGTGCTATGGTCGGAATAACAATTGCCACGGTTGCAGTTGTTGTATTTTATAATTCTTCCATGTCTGTTAATAATCTGGTATTCCAGTTTTATTTTAATGATGCTGAAAAATCCTCGCTTGCTATGATAGCTTCCTATATTCCGCTTGTGGCATTTATGCCTTTTGCATCATCCATCTCTGCAAAAATAGGAAAAAAGAAGTCGCTCAGCCTTTCAGGGCTTGTCAGCGTTATTGCCGGTATTATAATGCTGTTTCTTCCTATCACACCGGATACAAAGGGTATTATAATCTATGTAATAGGACTGATGTTTGTCAACACCGGCTGCTGTGTATTTCAGATTATTGTTTGGGCAATGGTTGCCGACTGCATTGAAGACAGCTACAGAAAAAAAGGCATACGCGAGGAGGGCTCTCTTTACGCAATCTACTCTTTTTTCAGAAAGCTTTCACAGGGTATCGGTTCTGCTGTTGTGGCACTTGCACTCAGTTCAGTAGGCTATATTGAAAGTGCAGCTGTTCAGAGTGCACAAGTTTCTGAAAATATCAAAAACCTTTACATTGGTCTTTTGATTGCCGGTCTTTTGATTATGACAATTTCAATGAAATTTGTTTATAATATCGGGCTTACTGAAGAACAGGAATTTAATAACACACACTACGATGATGCAGAAAAGGAAAACTAAATATATTTATACAGAATTCAGGGAGATATATGAGAAACATAATAAGTATTAATAAAAACTGGGAATTTATAAAAGAAAACAACAGCACATCTGTTGATCTGCCTCACACCTGGAATGGCAAAGACGGTCAGGACGGCGGCAATAATTATTACAGAGGCACCTGTATTTATAAAAAGAATATATCCAAAGCAGATTTACCTGAAGGTGAAATCTTTTACATTCAGCTTGACGGCGTAAATTCCAGCGCAAAAGTATTCTTTAATGATAAGGAAATTGCTGTGCACCACGGCGGATATTCAACATTCAGGGCAAAACTTGAAACTATTTTTGATGAAAATGAAATCAGAATTGAGGTGGATAATGCACCGAATGATTTTGTTTATCCACAGCAGGCTGACTTTACCTTTTACGGCGGAATTTACCGTGATGTATCCATAATCGGTGTTTTGAAAAATCATTTTGATCTGGATTATAATGGTGCACCCGGTATTATGGTAACACCAAGGGTCAGCGGCAAGCACGCAGATATAGAAATGCAAGCATTTGCTGACGGTGAGGTTAAATTTGAAATTCTTGCTGATGGTGAGATTATAAAAACCATCTCTGCCAACGGCAAAAATCCAAAAACCTGTGTAACAATTGAAAATGCTCATTTATGGAATGGCACAATTGACCCATACTTATATACATTAAAAGCAAGTCTTCTATCTGATGGAGAAATATTGGATGAGGTGTCAACTCGGTTTGGTGTACGCTCCTTTGAAATCAATTCACAGAAGGGTTTTATCCTTAATGGCAGAGAATACCCGCTAAGAGGCGTATCGCGTCATCAGGACAGACCTGATATAGGCAACGCTCTGTTATCTGAGCATCATAAAGAGGATATTGATTTGATTTGTGAAATGGGTGCAAACACAATCCGACTTGCACATTATCAGCATGCGCAGACCTTTTATGATTTGTGTGACGAAAAAGGCTTAATTGTCTGGGCTGAAATTCCTTACATTTCAAAGCATATGCCAAACGGATTAGAAAACACAAAAACTCAGATGACAGAACTTATCTGTCAGAATTACAATCATCCATGTATAGTGACCTGGGGACTTTCAAATGAAATCACAATGGGTGGCGCAAGTGATAAAAATCTTATAAGCAATCACAAAATGCTCAATGATTTAGCACACACTCTTGATAAAACAAGACCTACTACATTAGCAGCAATCACAATGTGCAGCATGGATGAGGAATATGTTCATATTTCCGATATACTGTCCTACAATCATTATTTCGGCTGGTACGGCGGCAATGTTTCGATGTATGGTCCGTGGTTTGATAACTTTCACAAAAAATATCCAAACAAGGCAATCGGCATCAGTGAATATGGATGTGAAGCACTGAACTGGCACACATCAGAGCCGGTTCAGGGTGACTATACGGAAGAATATCAGACATATTATCATGAAGAGGTTATTAAACAGATTATGGACAGACCATATCTTTGGGCAACTCATGTCTGGAATATGTTTGACTTTGCTGCCGATGCACGCTCTGAGGGCGGAGAAAATGGTATGAATCATAAAGGTCTTGTTACCTTTGACAGGAAATATAAAAAGGATAGCTTTTATGCTTACAAGGCATGGCTTTCTGACGAGCCTTTTGTTCATATCTGTTCGAAAAGATATGTTGACAGAGTTGAACCGGTAACCAAAATTACTGTTTATACAAATCAAAATGAAGTTGAGCTGTTTGCAAATGGAGAAAGTGTCGGCAAACAGACTAAAGACAAATATCCATTCTTCTATTTTGCGGTTAAAAACGAGGACGAAACCAAGTTGTTTGCAAAAGCAGGAAACTGCGAAGATACTGCCGTAATTAAAAAGGTTGACACATTCAATGAAGAATATAGAATGGCAGAGGAGGGTGCTGTTATCAACTGGTTTGAAATTGATACACCTGCAGGCTATCTTTCCATCAATGACACACTCGGTGATATTATGGCAACCTTCCGAGGAAAGCTTGTGCTTCTCAGTATGCTGCCTATGCTGAAAAAAGCGCTGTCATCAGACAGTAATCAGTCAAAGGATAAGAAAGACAAAAATTCAGGCGGAGGCTTTTCCGTAGCAGGATTTAAGATTAACAAAACAATGCTCGATATAGCCAAAGGCTTTGCACTGAAAAGAGCCTTTTCCATGCTCGGCAGCAAGTTCACCAAGGAGCAGATACTCGGCTTAAACAAAAAACTGAATAAAATTAAAAAGAAACATTAAAAAACAGGTATGCTGTGCACTTCACAGCATACCTGTTTTTTTAACGATATTGTTAAAAATGATTATCAATAGAATCACAGCGGACAGTAAGTCGTGTACGTCCTCCGACAGTACAGGTAAACAATGTTAAATCCCAGTCTCCTGTTATCATCTTTTCAATAGCAGTAGGCATCAGAACCTGTATATCCGCCACCTCATAATGAAATACATTTCCATCAGCATCCGTAAACTGGATTGTATCACCGACAGACAATTGTTTTAAAGAGCCAAAAAGAGAATTGTAATTATGTCCGGCTATTACCATATTATTCAGATATATTGAGCCGTTATATCGGCATGGAGCAATTCTCAAATTAGGGTATGTGCATTCGGATATAATAGGCAGCTCCAGCTCAAGGGCAGGAATGCTGAGTATACCCACATAGTCAATCCCATCAATTTCTGCAATGGGCATTTCCATATCAGGATTAAGAATATAATCCGGTTGAGAGGATAACGCATCCTCTTTTGAAATCTGACCTATGATTTCCTCAATGCCTTCGGCAGCCTTGTTATCTATATAAAAATTATACCCAGCCAAGGCAGCTGTAACAGCAATTAAAAGGATACCTAAAACAATGAAGAACAGACCTATTCTTCTGCGGTTTTTAACTTTCATTTGAAGCACCTCTGCGACAAACAAGACCTGTAATTATCATCAACAGTCCGCCAACCAGCAAATATGGTATCGGCCACCAGAGCAGGCCTGTCTGCGGAAGCCTGGAATCTGTAACAGATGTAGGAGGATTGCTGTTATCCTTTGTATTGGTTAAAACAAAGCAATCACTCTGCTGATCAACATTTACCGTGTAGCCTGCAGCAGTTGTTTTTTCCTTCACAGTCCATACGGCATTTCGGTCAACATCATTCAATCTGTATTTCCAGTTATTGCTTTTGTTCAAAATCACTGTGGCATACAGCTCATTATTTCTATAAACCTCAACCTCAATCTCCTGCGGGCGAGCAGCATTGTTACCGTCCTTCCATATTTTCAGAAAGTCAAAAGACAGCACGTCATCTAAAGCACGTGAATCGTATTTCACCTCAACACAGATATCGTAATTCCAGGCACCGCTTATATCGTTATTCGGAATACTAATAATAAAAGACTGGGGTATATAGCTGATTTGATCCAAAACATATATAGAGCCTGTAACAAGATATAATCCAACAGGAATATCACGAAAAACAGCCTGCGCATTTTCATCAGTCTTTGCAGTAAAATCGGCCTGAATACGGTCTGCTGCAATATAGCCTGAAAGGGTCTGTGCAAGACTGCGCCAATTGGCGGAATCATTATACATATCAGGAGAAACAGGATATGCCTTATAACTTTCCGCTACGGAAAAATCAGCAGATGAAGAAATATCTGCAACGCGGTATATCTTAAAATCAACACCTGATGCCTTTCCTTCATCAACAGGAAATGAAACGGTAAGCGTACATTTTTCACTTGTATCAATTGCGCCTGCCGCCATTGTCTGCATTGGTAAAAATATAACCGTTAGCAAGCACAAGACTATTAACGCTGTATATTTTTTTATTATTTTCATATATATTACCTCTGGGCAGATTTCTTTTTCTTATCCTTAATTAATACATATACTAAAATCACTAATAATGTAGGCACTGCTATAGCAGCCGCTACAATTGTTTTGTCAACCTGCATTGCATCCGAAGCGACGTGCAGTCTGTCATTGGACTGATTTTCAACACGGTGTCCCCTAACTAAAAGACGATGCGTGTTAATTCCGTATGGGGTACAGGTAACAAGTGTGCAGTAATCTCTGCCGTTTATAATCTGCAAATCGTCTGTTTCTTCAGGCTCAACAGTCAGAATTTGGTCAACCTCATAAGTAAACGTTTCATTCAGAATGTTGAACTGAAACAAATCCCCTACAACAATCTTGTCTAAATTGGTAAACAATTTAGCACTTGGCAGGCCACGGTGTCCCGAAACAACACAGTGTGTGCTTTCACCGCCCACAGGCAGCGATGACCATTCCAGATGTCCTGTAGCAATCTGCAAAACAGAATCTTCCGTTCCATGATAAATCGGCAGCTGCACATCAATGCTTGGTATTACAACATAGCCCATCATACCATTGCCGTCAACATTCAGCATACTTTCATAAACTTCCTGCTCTGCTTTGGTCAGATAATGTCTGTGAAAAGAGCTGTTATAATTCTTTGCCTCTGCAAGAATACGGTCATATTCTTCCTCTTTAATATTATCTACAATTTCCTGATAGTCGGAAATAGCTTGAGAAGAACGGGTAGAATTCCACCAGTTGCTTACTGTTGGATACAGAAGCAATGACAACCCTAAAACAAGTATTAATATTAAGATTACAGTAGAAAAAGTGTATTTCTTTTTTGATTTTTTCATACTGCATCTTCCTTTCTGATTCTTTATTATAGGACTCTCATTCCCTCTGTAAATTACAGGGAGGACTGCGCCTCCCCGTAACTACAGTTAAAAACATCAAAGCATTAATAAGTGATTAAGCCTCTTCTGTTGCAGTACGTCTTCTTGCAACAAAAACAACAACTGCTGCTACAACAAGCACACCGCCTGCTACATAGAGGATAGCTGTACCCATGCCACCGGTGCTTGGAAGCTCTGTGCCGGCATTGTTGGCAATTTCAACTCTTACAGTAGTATCATCGCCTGCAACGATAACCTGTGTATCCTTAACAAGAATGTTGTATCCTTCAGGAGCCTGTGTCTCTGTAAGATAGTATGTATCTGAGTCAAGACCCTTAATATAAATCTCACCGAGATCATTTGTTGTGAATGATGTAACAGTATCTGTATCCTCAGCAGTAGCTAAACGATAATTGTTATCATCAATCTTAACAAGTTTAAGTGTATTCTTATCCTTATCCTTAAGTTCAAAGGTTGCACCTGCAAGAGGATTTTTATCGGCATCCTCACCTCTGTACTTTAAGAGATTGATTGAGTGAGTAGTTGTTGTTGTTTTATCCCACTCTGTTCCCTGCTTATCACCATATGTGAGTTTAGCATCATTCTCGATGCCTGCAGCATCAAGAGCTTCGTCAGTAAGAACAGCTGAATATGTAACAACAATGTTTGTGTCAGCCTTAATAGTGTTAAGATATTCCTCTGTGAATACAATCTCAAATGTGCAGCCATCTGTAGCATTTGTTACAACAGTATAATGTTTGCCTGCTTCAAGACCATCAATTGCAACGCTGTCAGCTTTGAAAGCAAGACCTGTCTGCATCTTATCGTGCATAACATAGTTCTTAGCACCTGCTTTAGCTGTAATTGTTACCTTGAATTCTACTATCTGTCCAACCTCTGCATCGTTCTTTTCGCCGAATGCATTTGAGCTGTCCTCTTTAACTTCCTTTACAAGACCCGGACCTTCGTTCTTCTCTTCAATTTTCTGCTCCTGATTCTTTGGAGTTGATTCAACAACTGCAAGGGTACCAAGGGTTGAAGTGATTAAATAGTAACCATCATCCAAACGGCTGAATGGAATGTCTGAACCTTCTTTGCTTGATACATTTGTATCCAAAGCAGTAATATTATTTTTTTCTGCATATGCTGAAGCGAGCTTACTGAACTCCCTCATAGCATCTGAATTATCTGTAAGACCTTCAACAGCAGTTAAAAATCCGTTTGAGTCAACATGAAAATACTGCTGAACAGCGTCTGACTTAAAGAATGCAAACCAGTCAGCTGTAGCGGTGTAAGAATAAACTTTACCGTCAGTTGTGAGGTCAGCCATCTTATAAAGCTTGTATTCCTCACCCTCCACTGTATTTGTTACAATAATTTTGTTTGTACCTGCTGCTAAAGCAGGGATTGCCATGCTGAAAGTTAATACAAAAGCTATAAGCACAGCGAAAATTTTCTTTGTAGTTTTCATAATAAACTTCCTTTCATTAATGTATATTGTTTTATAGATACATACTGACGCAGTCGGTATAACTACGATTAGAGTTATAACAAAAAATAAATTTAATATTTCAAATACGGATAACTAGATGTATTCTTATTTGATTTAAATTTGTTTTTTGCTGACTCCTTTTTTGTTTTTATACCTCAGTCTGTATCCATATATCAAGGCAGCTGCTGTTAAACACAAACCGCCTAATATATAATTTACTGTGCCACCGCCGCCCGTGGATGGAAGCTCAAGTCCGGCTTCGTTGATAATACGAACCTCAACCTGCTTCTCTTTCGTTATATCTATCGAGCCGGTGGCTGTACCGCCTGCGACGACTTCACCGTTATTTACCATCGTGCTTGTTGTATATCCCTCACAGGGTTGCTCGGTTATGGTAAACTTCGTGCCGTCAGGCAGATATTTAATAATGATATATTCATTGTCCTTCAGCTTAAAGGAACCGCCGTTCCAAACAATGATATCCCAGTCAATCAATTCACCTTCTGCTGAATATCTTGAGTAGGAATAGTCATCAAGAAGATAGTTTCCGTCAGCATCCGTGAAATGGATATCGAAAGAAAATTCGAACTCGGTTTCTACACCGGTTACTTCCTTTTCAATTCTTAAATCACCTGTGTTTTGTTCAGGTGTTGCAGAAGAAACAGATGGTAGTGTGAACTGCATAAAACAGGATGAACCGGATGCACCACGCTCTGTATAGAAAAAGGATAATGTATGCTTGTCCGTACTGCCCTTAACCAGATAGTCCCACAAGTTAACATATTCACCAACAGTTGAGTGAACACCGCCGATATCGCAAACCAGCTTACCATCAAGGAACACCCACATATCATCATCACCGAAGAATGTGTATTCAAGCGGTCCGACATAGTCTGCCGTCAATTCAAATTCAACTGCATAATGCATACCGAAATAGGAATTGTGGTCAACACCGTCGTCACTGGGGGAGAAGGCTGCACCATTGGAGGCATTGTCATATCTGTATCTCTTATATCTGTTAGTATTATCACCGAACTTCAGGTCGTGGGTATCTGTTCCGTATGAAGGAGCGGAGTCCATCGGCCAGAAATTATTTGTCCAGATATTATGTGTAGTTGTACCACAGGTAGGCTTGTTGAAATATTCAAGTGTATCTGCGTTGGTTCCTGCACCGTTTACAGCAGTCAGCGTGTATGTATCGCCATGACGTTTAAAATCAAGCGAGTAATTATCATATACCTCTTTGCCGACTGCATATCCGTCATTAAACAAATTCGGAGCACTTACCTGGTCGCTGTATATAATATTTCCGTTTTCATCAAGTCCGGAAGTTAATCCGAACGTACAAAGCTTATAGCTGTTACCCATTCTGTTTGCTCGGTTAAGTGTATTTCCCTTCCAGTTGTTATCGGCATGAACAGAGCCCGTATTGGCATTACCGAAAGCAAGCTTTACACCGCTGTCGTGATAATTTTCTGCACTGTTGATGCCCGATTCTCTGGTGTTGGCATAACATAAGACATTATTTTTCTGTGTGGATGTATTCTGCGGATTTGTCTTGTTTATACTGTCCGCATAGGTATTATAAATATAACCGTCTGTTATATCATAATCATAGAAGGTAGCATCATTATTATGCATTCCGTCAGTCGGCTTGCAGGCTAACTGAATCGTTGTCGCATCATCAATCAGTATGTAGATATCCTCATTCACATCTGAAAATGTGCTTGCCGTAGTATGATTTTTTCCTTGTCCGCCTAAAGATATCCAGGTGTTATAGCCTGTTAAATCCGTTGAGGTTTCCGTTCTGTTTGTGAAATGAAGCTTTGAAAAATCTCCTACAAAGGCATGCCAATGGCCGTTGTGACCAACCTTAACCTGAATCAGGTCATAGTTATTATCACCGTAAAACTTGTTGAAATAATCTATATTCGGAGCTTTGATATATTCAAATTCTTCCTTTGCAAACACATCTATCCAGTCGGCATCAATCATATTGCCTGCATCATCAAAATGCTTCTTCATAGCAATCTGACCATAGGTTTTGCTGCCCGGCAGATAATCAATACAAATCTTTTTGGTTTTCGGGTCTATTCCATTTTGAGGCAGCTTTGGCTTGCCGCCGTTGGCTTCTGCACTTGTATCAATAATAATATCAAGGGCAACGTCACCCGAATCTGCTAATGAATCAATAAACGCTTTGTATTCAACCGTAAAATGCGGATTAGCAGTTGTGGAGGAATAAAGTGCAAAATAATTGCCCTGCGGGTCAAATTCAAGCACGGTTTCACCACCGTCATTATCATAAGGATAAATGCTGCCAAGCTCATTTACTTCGCCGTCAACCTGTTCGTATGCTGATATTGCAGCCGAAATTTCGGTATTGCTGTTATTTTCCTTATCTTTTTCAAGTACGGTTTCAATATCATTGAGCAATTCGTCTGTCGGTGTTATTTTTGCTTTAACCTCACAATCCGATAAATCGAGCTCTTCACCATCACGCAAAAGCTTATATTCCATCATCTGCATGGTAACAACATCAAAGGCATTTCTAGTTTCCTCTGCATAGGAAACAATATCCTTATAGCTTTCGTCAGACTCTTCTACCATATTGACGATAAATTCAATTTTCCCATCTGTGTTCTGTGCAGCTTCTTCAGAAAGCTTTACAGTTCCCTTTACATCAAGATTAACGACAAACTCATCATTCTCGTAAGTGAAAGTATCATTAAGATGAATATCATTATCCACTTTTTCTGTAGTCGTTTCAATTTCTGTTGTTTCTTCCTCCGGCTGTGTCGGAAGCTCTTCCTCCTCCACAATCTCGTCAAACTTGGCATAAAGTTCAAGGTCTTTCACAACAGGGTCAGTCAGCGAGACAACCTCATTATTCTCGGCATTGTACCAGATAGCCTTTTTTGCCTCCATTCCATTTGGAAGAGTTGTAAAGTTTTCAAGATACTTTAATAAAATTTCACCATCTCTTACGGTTATATGTCTTTCCCACTTAATCAGGGAATCATCCGTATCCTCATTTTCTTGTGTCTGCTCATTTTCGGTTTCGGATTCTTCACTATCCTGATTATCGGATGCGGACTGATTTTCTTCTTTTTCTTCTTCCTCATTTTCCGTATCCGTCTGATTTATTTGTGCTTCATCTGCCTTATCGGCATTATACTTTAATGCACCGTCATATGTCATAGACACTGCAACAGTGTGGCAATTGATGTAACACATTTCTGTATGCTCGTGCGCTTCGTGTCCGCAAATAACTGTGCAGCTATTATGATTGCACGCCGGCGGCACTATACCTGCTTCGGTATACTCTGCATAACAGCTATAGCATTCATCCGTATGAATATGATCCTCATATCCACAATAAGTTTTGGTCTCCTTAGTAATTGCAGGAAGAATAAGTAAATAAGTTGTAACAAAAACAACGATAGACGCAAGAACACCGACTAATATCTGCCAGCGTTTGTGACGGCGCTGTTCAAGTATCTTCAATGCTGCTTGATTTAATGTTGATTCAGTCACTCAAATATACCCACCTTTCATTGCATAAATAAAATTCCCTCCGCTTAAGAGGCGATATATAAATAACTAAAAGTTCAGTTTATTCGTTCAAAATGATCAATCGGCCATACACAGAACACAAGCTTTCCAACAATCTGCTCTTCCGACACACAGCCTACCGTTGTGCTTCGGCTGTCCACCGATACACTTCTGTGATCACCCATAACAAAAATTCTTCCCTCAGGCACCTGATACGGCAAATCAATATTGCACTCACCCAAGGATTTATCAGATATATACGGCTCGTTCAGTAAATTACCATCTACAAACACATTGCCTTCCTCATCAATATTCACCCATGAGCCTTCTGTGGCAATAACTCGCTTGACAAGAATTTTGTTCTCATAGTAAAAAGCAACAACATCACCGCAGGCAAAATCAGAACCCTTAAGGGACACTACTATGCTGTTTTCCATCAATGTAGGACTCATACTTGAACCGTAAATACGCAAAACAGGAAGCATCAGTGTTGCAACCAAAATAGCTGCTGCAGCAACAACAATTAATGCTCCGATTGTGCTGCGCAGAACTTTCTTATACTGATTTCTTTGTCTGAGCCTTTTTCGCTCTGCTTCAAGCTGCTCAAGCGTTGGTAAAGAAAGATTACTTTGTTTTGTTCGAGCCATAAGACTTATCCTCTTTCAGCTAAACGTTCCATAGAAAACTGTAGCTCTGCATGCGCTTTGATAACCTGATCTGTTCTTGCAATAAAATCGTTCCATTTTGTTTCAATTTCACGTTCTGCATCTGATGTGATTAATGCCGCATTTCGTTTGGCCTGTGCAACCTCTTCCTCAGCCTTCTTTTGAAGAATTTCACATTTAACTTCTGCTTGTTCAATAAGAAGTGCTGCATTCTTTTCTGCCTTTGCAAGCATAAGGCTGCAGCGTTCTTCCGTTTCACTATTCGCCAGACGGATTTCTGCAAGGTATTGATTGGCTGCCTGCTGTGCAGCTTCAAAAACGCCGTTAATACCGAGAGCAGCCTCTGCAATGGAACCTGACTCTTCAATGGTTATTCTTACGGAATCAAGCTTTCCTTTCAGCTCATTGGACTCTGCTTCCAGCTCATTTTGCTTTTTCTCAAGCTGATAAATTATATCAATCAATTCCATACGGCTTAATTTTCGCAACTCTTTATCAGTCATAATATTACACCTCTTTCGCAATTGAAAAAACACATTTTAATCCGAACAAAAAAAATAAGGCAATTCAATATTTTCAATCAAATTGTCTTATTTGCATATTTTTCTGGACGATATTATCAAATCCTGTCTACTTTTCAACATATTTTTTAATTTTCGTTGATTTTGCATTAAAATTCTTTTGATTTTTGAAAAAATTTGTAGGCATTACAATATAAAAAAACATCAAATTTAAAGCTGAAGTGCCGTAACGCAGTTTTGCTTAAAATC
>JAAGKN010000610.1_pt1 | contig 74300 bp, 63 predicted proteins | sample 6206371 | NCBI WGS metagenome assembly JAAGKN01 (sample SAMN11533720, study PRJNA540317) | gut metagenome | isolation source: fecal pellets from male and female animal of same cohort | host: Peromyscus leucopus | place: USA:CA | collected 2017 | reverse complement strand
TCGATTTTATTTGATGAATAGTTTGTAAGTCGCAGGACTATGATTTTTACAAATGCCGCTTCCGCGAAATCCTGCAATTGATTTTTCAAAGAAAATCAAAATTTGAAAGCGAGGAAATTCGATGGGCAATTTTTACATAAAATCCCATTCCGAAATATTTCCTCGCTTTGTCAAGAAATATTCCGAAATGGGAAAATTTTATATTCGTTTGAAAATCAACGAAGTGTTCACGCCGCCGAACGCGAAATTGTTCGACATAACAATGTCGGTTTTTATTTCGCGACCGCTTCCCATGATGTAGTCGAGCTTTCCGCATTCGCCGTCGAGATTTTCGCTCGTGAGGTTCAGCGTCGGATGAAACCAGCCGTCGCGCATCATGTTTATGGCGACCCACGCTTCAATCGTGCCGCACGCGCCGAGAGTGTGTCCCGTGTAGCTTTTCGTGGAACTGATGGGAACTGCGCGTTTGAACACGCTTTCGGTGGCGTTCGTCTCGGCGACATCGCCGTGTCCTGTGGCCGTTCCGTGCGCGTTCACGTAGCCGATTTCGTCGGGACTGATTTTCGCGTCTTCGACAGCAAGTTCAATCGCCCGCGCCATCGTAGCCTGATTCGGAGTGGTGATGTGGTTGCCGTCCTGGTTCGTGCCGAATCCGATGATTTCCGCAAAGATTTTCGCGCCGCGCGCTTTCGCGTGTTCGTATTCTTCCAAAATCAAAGTGCCCGCGCCTTCCCCAATCACAAGTCCGTCGCGTTCCTTGCTGAACGGGGAGGGGGTGGTTTTCGGCGCGTCGTTTTTCGTGCTCGCCGCGTAGAGCGTGTCGAAAATGTCGCTGTCCGCCGCAGAAAGTTCTTCCGCGCCGCCGGCAATCATCATATCCTGAAAGCCGTAGGCGATTTGCTCGTAGGAATATCCGATGGACTGGCTGCCCGAAGTGCAAGCCGTGTTCGTCGTGATGATTCGCCCGCGAATTTGAAAGTACACGCTCAAATTGGAAGCCGCCGTTTGCGGCATCGCGCGAACGTAAGTCGTCGCGTCCATTCGCGAACAGTCGTTCGTCTCAAGCATGTGGCAAAAATCCATGTTCGCGTCCAAACTTCCCATGCACGAGCCGTAGGAAATTCCAGTGCGCCCGTTATGGATTTCGTCGACAGTGTTTCCTTCCGCATCGACAAGACCCGCCATCCGCAAAGCATCGTCCGTCGCCTGAAGCGCGAGCCGAGAAACGCGTCCCATCGAGCGAATTTTTTTCCGAGGATATGAACGCAATTCTTTCGTGTACGGAGCGGCAAGCCGCGTGTTCATGCCTTCGCCGAATTTGTCCCAGTCGTCCATTCGCACGACGCAATTTTGCAAGCCTTTCAGCGTCGCCAAAATTTCTTCCCAAGTGTCGCCGAGCGAACTGCAAATGCCCGCGCCAGTAATCACAACTCTTCGTTTTTCCATTATCACTTCTCCTGTCGCATTTCCGAATGGAAATGCAATATTATAAAATAGTTTGCTTGCAAACTATGATGACAACAGCGGCTTTGCCGCTGTATCATACTATTCCTCCATTTACATTGATAACTTGTCGCGTAATGTAACTCGCGCCTTCCGACAAAAGGAAAATCGCCGCCGCCGCAACTTCTTCGGGAGTGCCGGCACGGTTCATCGGAATTGTCGACAAAATCATATCGAGCGGAGCGTCTTTTATCATTTCGGTTTCGATTACGCCGGGCGCGATACAATTCACCGTGATTTTACGCTTCGCCAATTCCACTGCCAAAGCCTTCGTCGCGCCGATGATTCCCGCCTTTGACGCGCTGTAATTCACTTGTCCGCGATTTCCCATCACGCCGCTCACCGAAGCGATTGTGATAATGCGGCCTTTTTTCTGGCGGCACATCGGCATCACCAGAGGCTGAATCACATTGTAAAATCCGTCGAGATTTGTGTGAATCACTTCATCCCAACTTTCCGCGCTCATTCCGGGAAAAGCTGCGTCGCGACAAATTCCCGCGTTTTGGACGACGCCCCAAAACGCGCCGTTCGCTTCCGTGTACGCGTTTAACTTTTGCTCACAGTCCGCGCGGTCCGCAACATTGAATTGAAGCAATTCGCCCGAGCCGCCCGCCTGCTTGATTTCGTCCAAAAGCGTCTGCGCCTTTTCCGCGCCGCGATTGTAATGAGCCACGACAAAGTAGCCTTCCTTCGCGGCCGCCAACGCGATTGCCCGCCCGATTCCGCCGCTCGCGCCAGTCACCAAGACTTTTTTTTCTTCAGCCATTTTTTTCAACACTCCGTGTTTAATATAAATTTTATTTCAAGTTATAATATCAAAAGTTACAAATTCTACCACAAAGTTTTCACATTTACTCCGAAAAATCTTCAAGAGGCTCGTCAAAATCCGGCGACATCCAAAATTTGCCTTTCAGAGTTCCTGGCATGCGACTGCGATTTTTCTTCCGCGCATTTTCCGCGCCTCCGGCTTTGTCTGAAAGTTCCTCGCGCTTTTGGATTTTCAAAAGAAATTCCATAATCTCGCCCATATAACATTCCGGGATTTCGTGAAGTTTTTGTTCTACAAGCGCAATCGACATACAACGCTCCGTGTTTAATATAAATTTTATTTCACCAACTTTCAAAAGCCGTCATTTTCGATGGCAAATCATTTTCCGCCTTGCCACGAAAATGTGGTGCAGTCGCATCTTTCCAATCTGCCTTCGTCATCTTCGGAAGTTCTTCATCATAAGTCACAGGCAATTCTGCTATTTCCTTAAGTCGTTCATTTGACATAATCTCTCCCATAAAGAATTCATTTCGTCCACAAAATGTTCAAGTCTTCGGTTTCCATCACGGTTACCATCGTGGAAATGGCGGGCGTTTCGGGATTTTCGCTCGAAAACGCTTCGCCGAAATATGTCAAAATATTTTCCATTTCATCGACTTTTTTTATTTTGACATGAATCGAAGTTCCCGCCTTGAAAATCGGAACGTTCGCCGAATAATTTATCAGGCTCAGCAAAAAACCCGGCTTCGGCTTGCGGCCGATTTCGTAGCCGGTCACTCCGCTCAAAGCCGAAATGCTTTGCGCAATCAATTCGAACGCGACATACGAAGGCACGCCGCCGATTTCCTCGTCGTAAAAAATATTTTCTTTCGTCACGAGCGAAATCGATTCCAAAGTCCGCGCCGTAGTGTCGTGCTGCACGAGATGGTCGAGCAAAAACATTTTGCTTTTGTGCGGCAAAAGTTCAATCAGTTTTTCGCTCGGAACTTTTTGCGGCAATTCGAATTTTTTTTCAGCCATTCAATTTCCTCTCAATTTTTCTCCTCGCCCCGAACGTTGTCGGGACGACTTTTTCCAATTATCAAACTTACATTGCATCCGCCGAATCCGAACGAATTCGACATGCAGATATTTATCGGGCATGAGAATTTCGTTTCGCGCCCGACCAAATTTATTCGCGGAAGATTTTCGTCGCGCTCGCCGTCGAAAACATGAATCGGCAATTTTATTTCTTCAAGATTTTTTCCGCAATTATTTTTAATTGCCAAAAAACATGCCGCCAATTCCACCGCGCTCGACGCGCCGAGCGTGTGCCCTGTAATCGGCTTCGTGGAACTTGCGAAGATTTTCTTTCCGACGATTTCTTTTTCATCGCAAGCCAGTTCGCCGAAACAGTGCGCCACCGCGAGCGACTCCATCGCGTCATTCAATTTCGTTCCCGTTCCGTGCAAATTGATGTAATCGACATCATTACAACAAATCGAAGCATCGCGAAGCGCGGCATTCATCGCACGAAGCGCGCCGCTTCCGTCCGACAAAGGAGACGTCATGTGATGCGCGTCGCAGCTTTCGCCCACGCCCAAAAGCTCGATGCGACTCTCATCGTCGCCGTCCGAAAAATCGTGCACTATGCGGAAGTCTTTCGCCAAAACAAAAAACGCCGTGCCTTCGCCCAAAGTAATTCCCTTGCGATTTTTGCTGAACGGATTCGTCTTTTCCGCCGAAATCGACTCAAGCGAATTGAAGCCGAGCAAAGCCGTGTCCGAAGCGACATCCGCGCCGCCGACAATCGCGGCATCGACAATCCCCGCGCGAATCAATTCCGCGCCCTTTGCAATCGCGCTCGCGCTGGAAGAACAAGCCGTCGCAAAAACGAAAGCCGGACCTTTCAATCCGAATTTTTCCTTCGCGAACGTGGCGGGATAATCCGCGCCCTGCATTTCCAAAGAATAGTTTTCGGGAAACTTGTTCGTGGCGAAGAATTCGCGATGACCCGCCAAAGAAAATTCCGAGCCATTGTCGCACGAGCCTACGCAGACGGCAATTCGAGGTGCGCCATATGTTTCTTTCGCGCGCTCGACGAAAGGCGCGATTTGCTTCAACGCCAAATCTTCTATTTGAATGATTCGCATGTCATATCTTGCATTTGTCGGAGAAAGTTTTGCGTCGTCAATTTTTCCTGCGAAAAAAGTTTCATCCGAAAAAGTTTTCACTTTTACCAAACCCGAATTGTCGCCGCCAACGAGCGCGTTCCAAAAAGTCAGCGCGTCGCATCCAGCGGCCGAGGCGATTCCAGGATTTGACAAATACAATTTCACCATTTTAAAAAATTATAATCGGAATTCAAATATTAGTCTAGTAGTGCTTCGCGAATTTACCTTTTGCGAATTTCATCTTCGTAATTTTGCACTTGAAAAAAAATCGATAAAAAAATAGAATGGACGAATGCAAGACTACAAAAAAGAATTCATCGATTTTATGATTGAATGCGACGTTTTGAAATTCGGCTCGTTTACGCTCAAAAGCGGGCGGCGCTCGCCGTTTTTTATGAACGCGGGCGCGTATGTCACGGGAAGCCAGCTGCGCCGTCTCGGGCAGTTTTACGCCCACGCCGTCCACGAAAATTTCGGCGACGACTTCGACGTTTTTTTTGGGCCGGCGTACAAAGGAATTCCGCTCGCCGTCACTGCCGCCATCGCGTACAGCGAACTTTTTGGCAAGGAAATCCGATACTGTTCCAACCGAAAGGAAATCAAAGACCACGGGGACGCGGGAATACTTTTGGGAAGCGAACTGCGTTCGGGCGACAGAGTTGTTGTAATTGAAGATGTTACAACAAGCGGCGCGTCAATCGAGGAAACTTTTCCAATCATCAAGGCGCAGGGCGACATTCAAGTGAAAGGCTTGATTGTCAGCCTGAACCGAATGGAGCGCGGAAAAAATTCCGAAAAAAGCGCGCTCGATGAAATCCAAAAAACATATGGTTTTCCCGCCGCGTCAATCGTCACGATGCGCGATGTCATCTCCGCCCTTGACAAAGGCGACGATTCGGGTATAATTACAAGGGAAATCAAACTTGCGCTGGACGAGTATTACGCTCAGTGGGGCGCAAAATAAAATCGAGATTTCTCAAAAAAGTTTTGGAGATATGATAAAATACCGCTCAAATGGCGCGGCACTTTTATCGTGTCAAGTTTGCGTTGCAAACTTGCTTATTTCACGTGTGTGCGTTGTGACGCACACGCTAAAAAGCCAATCGCGATTTTTATAAATCGCTCATGACTTTTTATTAGGAGGAATTATGAAAAAATTTCTGATTGCGATTGCCGCCGGCGCGATTCTTTTGACTTCCGCAAGCGCGCAAATCCTCAAAACTCGCAGCGTTCAAAACACGCTGTACACGGGATTCGGCTTGCCTTACGAAAATGATGGGGACGACGGACACGATGACTTCAACTGGGTGGGCATTTTGGACACGCTTCAAGTGCGCCTTGACTGGGAATGGTTCACGATGGACGGCGGACTCACTTGGGGAATTCCAGAAATGAATTGGACTGGAAGCGGCGTGTCTTTTAAGAATACGGATTCAACGCAGTTCGCATTTATGGGCGAAAACCGCAGCGGCTATGATCATTATGTGAATTTCGTTGTGCGCCCGTTCAAGAATTTTGAGGCGGGAATCGGAACTCACCTCAACTGGAGCGTCGGACCTTCGCCGCAGACGGAAGGCTTCGCATGGATGCCGCTCGCTCATGTCGACCATGGCGATCTGGCAACAGGCGCGCCTGGCACTGGTAACGGTAAAAAAGCCGACCAAGTAAAAGGCAAGCTTAGTTATGCGTACAAATGGGCAGACCCTGCGATTGCCGCGCGCTATACGATTGGATTTGACAAAGCCAACAAGCACTATTTGCAGCTCGGCGTGGCGATTCCCGATGGTACGACTTCAAGCCATTTCTTCATAAACGCCGCGGCGGAACTCAAGCCGATTGACTTGCTCACCGTCGCTGTCGCCTACAAGCATGCCGACAAGGACAATCACGGCGGAAACCTTTACGCTGGCGTAAAGCTTGACTTCTCCCAATACTTCAATGTCAACGCATGGTTCGGTTTGCAAGGAATCGGAATCAAAAAGAGCCGCGATGTCGCCGGCGATAAAATGTTGGGAACGGGCGCTTCGATTTATTTGAAGTTCGGCAAACTTCCGCTTTATATCAAGCCTGAAGTCGGCTGGTCTAATTACCTTTATTCTGACTACACTTGGGCTTTGTACACTGGCGCGCGCATTCAATGGGACATCACAAAGTTCATGCACTTAGGCGCGTGGACTTCGCTCGCTTGGGGCGCGGAAGACGACAATTGGTCTAACGATTATGACGGCGGATTCATTTGGAACATTCGCCCTGACTTTACGTTCGACATCAACGAGCGTCATTCAATCAGCGCAGTGTTCGAATACGAAATGACCCGCTTGCCCAATGACGACCACTACAACCGCTTCTGCTTCGGCTTCTATTGGAAGTACAACCGCGCGTTCTAGTTAAATTTGAAATTCAATTCAAAAAAATATCGGGAAATTCTGTGCGCGGAGTTTCCCGGTTTTCTTGAAAAATATCTTTCGCTGAAAATTCTCGTTCGCCTCAAAGGAATCGGACTTTTGTGCGGCACGGATTGGACCGCGCTTTTCAAAAACAAATTTTTCTATTCGCGGTTCGAGCACAGCGTAAACTGCGCGCTCATTGTTTGGAATTTTACTCATGACAAAAAGCAGACGCTCGCCGCGCTTTTGCACGATGTTTCCACGCCCGCCTTCAGCCACGCAATCGATTTCAAAAACGGAGACGCGCTCACGCAGACTTCCACCGAAAACGCGAACGCGAAAATGCTTCACGAGGATGCGGAACTCACGCGGCTTTTTGCGCAAGACGGTTTGACTGTGAGCGACATTGATGACTATCACGCCTATCCGATTTGCGACAATGAGATTCCGCATTTGAGCGCGGACCGCCTTGAATATATGTTTCCGAGCGGCGCGGCTTTGCAAGGAATTTTTTCGCTTGGAAGCGTGCGGCGCATTTACAATGATTTGACTTTGGCGCGAAACGAACTCGGCGAAAATGAATTCGCGTTTCGCACGAAAAAAATCGCGTTTGAATATTTTTCGCGTTGCCTGAAAGTCGGAATGATTTTGCAACGCGACGAAGACAAAGTCGCGATGGAACTTTTGGCGCGTGTCGTGGAAAAGGCGTTGCATTGCGGCGCGCTTTTCGAAAACGAACTTTTTGAACTGTCCGAAAAGGAAATCATTTCGCGTTGGGACAAAATGCTTTCGGAAAACTCCCAAAACGCGGCGCAAGATTTGCGAGATTTTTTGATTCATTATAAAACATTTCGCACGATGAAAAAAATCCGTCGAGCGCAATTTTCTTTGCCAAATCATTTTTGCGTGAACTTGGAAGTGAAGCGGCGTCACATAAATCCGCTCGTCCTTTCGCAGAAATGTTTTCGTACAAAACGAATCTGCGACATTTCAAAACGAGCGGCGCGGCTTCAAAAAAAATTCTTTTCTTTTCATGACGCGCCATTCGGTTGCGTAAAATTGCAAAAAATTCCATGAGAATAAAATTGCAAATTTTTTTCTTATTTGCTATAATCCGTTTATGGAACTTTACATTGTTCGGCACGGGCAAACCGACTGGAACGCGAACGGCTTGTTGCAAGGGCGCAGCGACACGCGCCTCAATCAAAACGGAATTGACGCGGCGAAAAATTTGGGTGTGCGTTTGCGCGGCGTTCATTTTGACAAAATTTTTTCATCTCCGCTTCAACGCGCGTTTCAAACTGCTTGCCTGATTCGCGACGAACTTGAATCGCGGTCAGAAATTCCAATCGTAAAAGACGAGCGGCTCATCGAAATTTCGTTTGGCGAAGGAGAGGGAAAACATTACAGCGAATGGATGAACGAAAGCAGCCCGTATCGATATTTTTTCAGCGCGCCAGAAAAATATCCCACGCCGCCTGGAGGCGAATCTTTTGAAAGCGTTTGCGCGCGCACGAAAAATTTCATCCAATCTGAAATCGAATCAGATTTTCAAAAATATTCCCGCGTGATGATTGTGGCGCACGGCGCGCTCAACAAAGGCATAATGTGCTACATTCAAAATCACGAAATCAAAGATTACTGGCTCGGCGATTTGCAAAAAAACTGCGAGGCCAGCATCTTCGATTTCGATGGAAAAAATTGGAAAAGCAAATAAATTGAATTTAAATGAAATGCGCTTTTACGCTTTTATTCCATAATTTCAATTGCGGAATTTTCGTTTTCCGAAATTTCCGCAGAATTTTTTTCCTCGCTTTCTTTCTCCAAAATGTCGTCAGCAGAAAAAGTGAAGTCGCGCCGCAAATTTCCTTGCGCCAAATAAATTTCTTTTTTGCCTTCAATCTGAGCGTAAACTTGCGAGCCGCTTGTGCTTTCTTTTCCGATGAAAATCGAGCGCAAGTTTTTTTCGCCTGATTTTGCCCGAACGACAATTGGTGCGTCCAAGCCGTATCGTTCGAGCGCGGCTTCGTTCGACGAACGCGCGGCGACTCCAAGCGTTTGCACGTCACAAAAATTCTTGAGCAAATGTTCCACTTTTTTTGCGTCCGCTTTTTTCTCCGCGCAAAACCATTCGTCGCCGTTTTTTTCAAGCAAAATTGTCTCGCCCGAATTTTCAATTGAAATAAAGTCCGGCGTTTCTTTTACTTTGAAATTTTTTTGAGGCGAGCGCAAGCCAAGCAAAATCTGCGCGACAAAAATTGCCGCCAACGCGCCCGCAATGCAAATCAAAATCGTTCTTCGCTTCGTCATATTTCCTCCTATATTTTTGAATTTGAAATTTAATTTTCGCGTTCGTCGTCCGCATTGTAGCGCAGGCGAATTTGGTTTCGGCGAATCGAACGCGTTCGCCACACGAAAAGTCCAATCAGCACGACAAGCGCGGCAAGCCCGAATTGGTTGAACAGTTTGAACGCCGTCGCGCTCGCGGGATTTTTTATTTCCAGCAAATTTCGCGCTGTGCCTTTCGTGCGCATTTCGCAAAAGTCTTCCACGCCATTCAAATAGTCAATCGCGTTGTGCATAAAATATGCCATCGGTTCGTTGCCACCTTCATTGATGAGATTTCCGGTCGTGACAAGGGCGGAACTTACGAAAATTATTTTCGCATTTTGAATTCCTTTGGAAATTTTTTCTTGAGCCGCAAGCGAAGAAAAATTTTCGTTCGCGGAATTTTCAGCTGAAGAATTTTCATTTGATGAAACATCTTCTTCAGAAATTTTTTCGTCCAATGGAATTTCCTCATTCGCGAACGCGCTCGGGAATTTTCCTTCGACAAGCACCGCCAAATTTTGTTCGCCAAATTGAGATTCATCGCTGGGCGGAAAAACATAGCCCGGATACAAAATTATGTTCTCGCTCGCAAGCCAAGATTTTTCGGAAGAATGCGCGAGCACCGTCGTTTTCAAATCAGGATTTCTTTCGGCTTCGCTCAAATCAATCGAGCCATTTTGCAAGAAAATCATCGCGCTTAAAAATTTCGTAATCGGATTTTTTTTGTCGAGCGCGTTTTGCATGACGAGCGGCGCCCATTCCAATTTTACTTGCTGTCCGTTTCCTTGACTTCCGAAAGCGCAATTTTGGTCGAAAACATAATTCGCGCCCGGCGCAATTCCGTAAGCGTTCAAAATTTTTTGCAAGCCGTTTTGCGGCGCGACATAAGCGGGCGGCGCGTTCGGTCCGTTTTCCGCAGATTCGACAAGCGGGTCGAGGCAGAACAAAACGCTGCCGCCTTTCATCACGAATTGGTCGATTTTAAAAAGTTCGCTTTGCGAAAATTCTTCCTTCGAACCGTTGATGACAATGCATTTTATGTTGAGCGGAATTTCTTCTTCCGCCAAATTGATTTGCCGCAAACTGTAAATGTCTCCGAGCACGTTGCGGAAATTTTCCGAATTCTGCGCGGCGGGATTTCCGTAAGGATTCGCGTAAATTTCATTTTCGCCGTGCCCCGTAATGTAGCCGATTTGCACGGTTTTTGAAAGCAAGCCCTCGATTGCGTCGGAAATGTTCGCCTGAATATTGTCGAGTCCCAAAAGATGCCAGCCGAAAAAATTTTGCAGCCGCAACGGAATCGAAACAAAATTTTCGCCGAACTCCACGACGATTCCGAGCGCGACATTTTTTTCGCCGCCGTCTTCGTCCTGAAATGTCACGAGCTGAACGCCATATTTTTCAGAAATTTGTTTCGCCTCGTCGCTTGAAACATTTTCAATTTGCAAATTTATTTTGTCCAAAAATTTTTCGTTCAAAGAATTCACCGCTTCCGAAACAATTTGTTCGAGCCTGTCAAGATTCGATATTCCCGCGTCCGCCAGTTCGCTTGCCGGAAAAACTTTTACGGTCAAGCCATCGTCCAATTGCGCGAGCGCGTCGCTTGTGGAAATCATTTTTGACATCGTGGTGGTGAGACGATATTCAAGCCCCGCCGTCGAGTCAATCGAATTGAAAATTTTGATGTCGTCGCCGTAAGCGATTGCGATGCCCATCCAAACGGCTTTTGCGGTGACTTCGGTCGTCTCGACTTTTTGCACTTGGATTTGGCTGATGCCGTAAGAACGCGCGACGCTTTCATTTTCGCTTTTTTTCATGTCGAAAATTTTATAGGAAAAATTTTTATTCGCCGCGGATTTGTATTCCACCAAAATGTCGCGCACATATTGATCGACGCTGTTGTAAGGCGCGGGCAAATCCGACGAAAAGAAAACGTTCACGCTCATCGGCTCTTGCAAATTTTTCACGAGTTCCTTGCTTGCCGGAGAAATCGAATACATTTTTCCGCTTGTCAAGTCCCCGCGCAAAAACGCGCGGCTTCCCACCAAATTCGCCAAAATCAAAATCGCGAAAAAAATCGCGCAGTCAATTTTTTCGTCACGATTTTTTTTCACGGAAATTTTTTGTCGCGTGAGCAAAAGAAAAACCGCCACGAGCGAAACGAAATAAATTACGTCGCGCGTGTCGGCGATGCCGCGAGAAATTTGCTGGAAGTGAGTCGTCACGGAAAGCCACGAAAAAAATCGCACGAGCGGCGCGGGCAAGAAAATCAAAATCGTTCCGAAAAGAGTCAGCGCGAAACTCAAAGCGAGCGCGGTGAAAAAAGCGATGATTTGATTTTTGGTGAGCGCGCTGGAAAAAATTCCGATTGCCGAATAAAGCGCGCACAAAAAAAGCGCGCCGATGTATCCGCCGATTATCGGGCCGAAATCCACCTTGCCGAAAACGCACGCCGTGACGACATAAAAAAGAGTCGGCACAAGCATCGCCGCGCTCGTCAAAAACGCCGCCAGAAATTTTCCGAGAATCACTTGCGCGCTTGTCACTGGAAGCGTCATCAAAGTTTCAAAACTTCCGCTCCGCAATTCTTCGCTGAAAAGCCGCATCGTGAGCGCGGGCACGAAAAGCGAAAGCATTATCGGAAGCAATCCGAAAAAATTCCGCAAGTCGGCGCGTCCGTTTATGAAAAATGTGGAAAAGAAAAAAATCCCGGTCGCAACCAAAAAAATTACCGTTACTATGTACGCGGCAGGATTCGTGAAAAATGCGGCGAGCTCGCGCCGCATGATTGTGAAAGTTGGATTTGATTTTTTAGTTTGCATTTTTTCCCTCATAAAACAACATTTTGAAAAATTTCAATTTTTCAAAATGTTGTTTTTGCTCGCGCAAGCGAGCAAGTTGATAAACGAGTTCCTGAAAGAAACTCGAATTAAAAATCCGCGCGACATTTTAGCGCGGATTGTCAACATCCCCTTCCTTTTGAGTTTCGTTTTGCGGAGACATCGTGAGCGCGTGGAAAACGTCTTCGAGCGAATTTTTTTGGACGTTCATTTCATAGAGCGTCCAGCCATTTTTGACGGCGGCTTCGAAAATAGTTTTCCGGACTTCTTTTCCTTCTTGGACGGAAATTTTCACACCGCACAATTTTCGCTCGCCCTTAATTTTTTCCGCATCGACTTTTTCCACGGAAGACACTTCAGGAATTTTTTCCAATTCGGATTTCGCTTCCGAAAAATTCGCGCCGCCGAAAACTGCGTTCAGCGTAAGCGAATTCTGGAAATTCTTTCGCAGTTCATTCGTCGGACTGTCCGCCACCAATTTCCCGTTCGCGATGATGATGACGCGCGGACAAAGCATTTCCACTTCGCCGAGAATGTGCGTGGAAATTATTACGGTGCGAGTTTCGCCGATTTTCTTGATGAGCGCGCGCACGTCTTCGATTTGGTTCGGGTCGAGTCCGCTCGTCGGCTCGTCCAAAATCAAGATTTCAGGATCGTTCATCAAAGCGTGCGCAAGCCCGACGCGCTGCCTGTAGCCTCGCGAAAGTTCGGAAATGTTCTTGTGCATCACTTCCTTCAATCCGCATGTTTTGCAAAGCGAGGGAATCTTTTCCGTCGCGTCCACGCCTTGCATTTGCGCCACATAATGCAAATAATCTTCCACAATCATGTCGGCGTAGAGCGGCGCGCTTTCCGGCATGTAGCCGATTTTGCGTTTTGCGGAAATCGGGTCGTCAGAAATTTCAACGCCGTCGATTTTTATGCTGCCGCCGCTCGTTCCGAGGAAGCCGCAAATCATGCGCATTGTGGTCGTCTTGCCCGCGCCGTTCGGTCCAAGCAAGCCTACGATTTGTCCAGTCGGAATTGAAAAACTGATGTCGTCGACGGCACGGAATTCCCCGAACCGTCGCGACAAATGAGAAACTTCAATCATTTTTACCTCGAGTTCTATGATACATTTTTTAAATTCTCAAAAACGAAAAAGGTTTCACCTTTTTTGTCATTCAACATACCTCGACGCAAGCGTCGGGGTATGAAACCCTCCGCACGAATCAAAAAGGCAAACATTTTGCGCACAAAACATTGCCGATTACTTGAATTACGGATTTATTCTATAATCTTTTCCCAGCGAACGCAATATCCTTTGAACGGCGAATTTTCCGCTGCTCATCGCCATCGGAAGTCCGCCCGGCATGCAAAGCCACTGTCCCGCCAAAAAAATATTGTCAATCCCTTTGAGCGTGGAAGGAATGTTGAAAAGATTTTTGCTTTTTTTCGTAACGATGAAACTCATGTAAACGCCGCGATATGCGTTTGTGTAGCGCGTGTACGTGTAAGGCGTCCAAACATCAAGGACTTTCATTTTGCCTTTCGCGCTGGGAACGCGCTCCTCGAGCAATTTGAGAATGTCGGCGGCGGCCTTTTGCTTTTGGCGATTGTATTCTGCCTTGTCGTTTTTGTAGAGATTTTCCCAATACAAATAATTTTTTTCGTTTTGCAAGATTTTCACTTGAATCAAATTCTTTCCCTTCGGCGCGGAAATCGGATCGAGATTGTAATTTTTCATATTGAGGCGCGTCTTTCGTTCGCCCGCCAAATCGTAGCCCGAACAATCAAAGTAAGTGCGCCTGCCGATTTCGCTTGTCTCGCCATCGTATTCGTAAGCCACTTGAAAAGACGAGCCGAGTTCGTTTGCGACGTTGTCCTCGTATGCGGCCTTGAGCGCGGCGGGCATATATTTTTCGTCAATGAGTTTTTCAAAAAGATAATGCGGATCGCACGTGGGAATGATGAAGTCGCCTGAAACTTTTTGTCCGTTTTCCAAAATGATTGCGGGAGAATGCCCGTTTTCAATTTCGATTTTTTCCACCGGCGAATTCGTGAAAATCTTTCCGCCCTTCGCCTTGTAAATCTCTTCCATCCGTTCGATTACTTTCGAAGAGCCGCCGTCTGGCACTCCGCCTCCGCCGCTCGCCAAAGTCGCGTAAGCTGAAATGAAAATGTACGCCAAATAATTTTTCGGCAAATAGTCCGTGAGCATTTTTTTCAAAAGCGGATGCTTGAATTTTTCCGAGAAATCCGCGAGGCTCGTCGTCCGGTACTTTAGCATCGCAAGCCCGACGGGAATCATCGGAATGCCAAGTTCCAAAAATTCGAACAGATTCATCATACCAATCGGCGCCTTGAAAGGCACGCGAAGATGCATGCAAAGCCGAACGTATTTGAAAAGCTTTTTGATTATTTTTTTGTCTTGCGGCGAAAGCGCGAGCATTTCTTTTTGCGCGCGGTCAAGGTCGCGCCAAAGCGTTATCTTTTGTCCGTCCAATTCCGAAGTGTAGAACGCATCGTGCTGGCGGCAAGGAATTTCATTGCCGTGTATGTCGGCGAAAAATCCCACTTCCTTCCACATTTTGTAAATCGGAAATTTCGGGTCGGCGCATGTCATCCATGTGATGCAATTGTCGATGTAAAATCCTTTGCGTTTCCAGCCGGTGCATTGTCCGCCCATGACGGAATGCTTTTCGTAGATTTCAGATTCAAATCCGGCTTTTTGCGCATAAATTCCAGCCGTCAAACCCGCGATTCCGCCGCCGATAATTACAATTTTGTGAGACATCTTTCATCCTAAATTTACAGTTCGCTGACCGCGGTTTCTTGTAAAAATCAACATACCTCGACAAGGGCATCGAGGCATAAAAACTCTGCACGAATCAGTTTTTTCTTTTTCCGAAAAGCGCAAGCATTTTCAGGAAAATATTTATGAAATCAAGATACAGTTCCAGCGCGCCGATAATCGACATTTTCTGGAAACTTTCGCTTCCGTCATCGTGAATGGCAATTCGCATGAGCCGCTGCGTGTCGTAAGCCGTGATGCCGATGAAAAGTCCCACGCCGAGCAAACTCGTTATCCAGTCAATCGCGCTCGAACGCAAAAACATATTCACAAGTCCCGCGACGACGATTCCAATCAATCCCATGAAAAGATATCTGCCCGCGCTCGTCAAATCACTTTTCGTTTTCGCGCCGTAAACGCTCATTCCCGCGAACATCAGCGCGCTCACCAAAAACATTCTGTAAATTGAGTCGACTTCATACAAAATGAAAATCGTGCAAAACGAAAGCCCATTCATCACGGCGTAAAGCAAAAAGCAGGCCATCGCCGCGAACGAAGAAAGCTTGTGAATCGCCGCCGAAAGCACGATTACCAAAACCAATTCCCCGACAATGAGAACATAAAAAGGAATGCCCTTGTTGGAAAAAAGGAAACTGAGAATCGTGTAAGAGTGCGAAGCGAAATACGCCACGCCCGCGCTGATGAGAAGCGCGAGCATCATCCTCAGGTAAACGCCCGTCATAAATTTCCGCTGAACATCAGGCTTTGCCTGACTCAATGTAATCATTTCATTCATAGCATTATTATAATGGGAAAACGCGATTGAAGTCAAGAAAAAAATATGATATCGGCAACTTTTGTTTTGGCGCGAAATTTGCAAGAAAATATGCTACGCAAGGCACAATTCAAAGTCAAAATCGTGCGCCCGCGACATTTGAGACAAAAAATAAAAACATGGCAAAACGCCAATCAACATACCCCGACGCAGAGCATCAAGGCATGAAACCCTCCGCACGAATCAATTTTCGCAAAGCGAATTCGTGACTTATTGAAGCGCGTCGACCAATTCTTCTTCCGAAACGTCAACTCCGTTTGATTTCGCCCAATCGACCAGTTTTCCAGAATCGAGCGCATTTTCATATTCGCTTTGAAACGCGCTGTCGGAAAGAATTTTATTTTTCAGTTCTCCCAAACTCATTGTTTGCTCCTAGATTAAGATAATTTAAATCTTATCACGATAAATTATATCACGAATCCAATATTTTTTCAACAATTAAATACAGCGGCAAAAATACCGCCGCTGAATTTAATCCGAGTTTCTGCAGAAAACTCGCCTGTTTATTGCAAGTTCCGCTTGAAACTTCGATAGCAAGTCTTCGAAAGCAGCTTCAGTTTAGATGATAATTCCGACTTTTTATGAAATTACCAGTTGCTTTTTTTTAAATTATATCTTATATTTAAATTAAATGTACAAAGTTTTCATCGACGGAAAAGAAGGAACTACTGGTCTCAAGATTTTCGAGCGGTTCAAAAATCGCAGCGACATTGAATTGATTTTGATTGACGAAGAAAAGCGAAAGGACAATGCCGCGCGCGCCGAATGCATAAACGCTTCGGACTTTACTTTTTTGTGTTTGCCTGACACCGCCGCGATTCAAGCCGTCGCGCTTTGTACGAATCCCGAGACAAAAATTATCGACGCTTCTACGGCGCACAGAACGAATCCCGACTGGGCGTATGGATTTCCCGAACTTGGCGCGGAATTCCGACAAAAAATAGTTTCGTCAAAACGCGTCGCGGTTCCGGGATGCTACGCAAGCGGTTTCATCGCGCTCGTCTATCCGCTTGTTCAGCGCGGAATCATTTCGCCCGACTGTCCGGTGGTATGCCATGCGGTTTCAGGCTACAGCGGCGCGGGAAAAAAAGCCATCGCGCAATACGAGGCTTCCGAGCGCGATTTCGAATTGGAATCTCCGAGAGAATACGCGCTCACGCAGGAACACAAGCATTTGCCCGAAATGAAGAAAATCGCAGGACTTTCATTCGAGCCGATTTTCAATCCATACATTTGCGACTACTTCAACGGAATGAGCGTCACGGTTCCGCTCCATTCGCGCTTGCTTGCAAAAAAAATCGGCGCGAATGCTCTGCGCGATGAGCTTGCCGAGCATTATGAAAATTGCCGTTTCGTAAAAGTCGCTCCGCTAAACGGCGAAGGCGTTTTGAACGATTCGACGATTCCCGCCAACACTTTGCGCGACACGAACGAAATGCAGATTTTCGTTTTCGGAAACGACGAACAACTTTGCCTTTGCGCGCGGTTCGACAATCTAGGCAAAGGCGCAAGCGGCGCGGCGGTTCAATGCATGAACATTATGATGGGAATCGACGAAAGCACAGGTCTGCTTTAATTTTCAGCATTATAGGAACTTGAAAATTTTTGAGGATAGTAAAAACACGGTTTCGCAACGAGCGTGCGGCACGAAGTTTCAAGCGAAAATCATAGTTACATAAGCGAGTTTTGGAGGATTAAAATGCGTTCACTTTCACTTCGGTTTAGGTACACCCTTTTCATTTCGATTTTATTCGCGGTTGCGATTGCCATTGTAACTTTTCTTCCTGCGTATAATATCATAGCCGCGATTGTTATGATTGTGCTTATGACTGTCTTGACAAGTCACGTTTTGAAAAGGCTTTTTGACCGCATCAAAAAAGTCAACGACGCAATCGATGAAATTGCTTCGGGCAAGGCGGATTTGTCGCAAAGTATAAAAATCACTCATGACGACGAAATCGGAAATCTCGCGCGGACATGCAATCAACTCACGGCTAACTTGGCGAATATGATTGGCTCGATAAAAGAGTCGCTCGTAATGCTTTCGCAAACCGGCGATGCTGTTACCAAGCAGGCGCAAGACGCGATGGAGGACATTCAGGCGGCGAGCGATGCCATAGGCGAAATTGATACGCGCGCGAAAACGCAAAGCCAGACTATGCGAAAACTTGCCGAAAGCGGCGGCGAAGTCGGAGTGGCGATAAGTCAGCTTGACGAAAAAATTGAAACTCAGACAAACGAGATTTCGCATGTTTCTTCAAGCGTGGAAGAGATTTCTGCGAACATAAAAAGCATCGACACAAACATTTTCCAAATTACCGAACGATATGAACAGCTCGTGCGTGTTTCCAACAAGGGTCAGAATGATCAAATGATCGTCGCGGAAAAAGTGGCTGAAATACATGCGCAGGCAAAACATTTGCGCGAGGCGAACACGGTCGTTGCAAAACTTGCCAGCCAGACTAATTTGCTTGCGATGAATGCCGCCATCGAAGCGGCGCATGCTGGACAAGCCGGCGCAGGATTTGCCGTGGTCGCGAATGAAATCCGAAATCTTGCCGAAAATTCCTCCACACAGTCAAAGTCGATTGCGGGCGTAATCAAAACAATTACGGATACAATCACGGCTATCGTGGACGCTTCAAAACTTTCGCTCAGTTCTTTTCAAGATGTCGACAAAAAAATCGGCGAAATTCAGGGAATGATTGCCCAAGTGAAATCCAGCATAAGCGAGCAGGAAATCGGAACAAAAAATTTGCTTGATTCCATGATGCTCATAAACAGTTCTTCGCAGTCGCTCGGGGACACAAGCCGAATGATGAAAAAGCAGAGCATTGAAGTTTTTGGAGAAATTGATTTAATCAAGGATGTCGCGGATGAGATACTGTCTCTTTCGGAACATACGCAAAATTCCATAAACACGATATCTCAGCAAGCGAAAATTTCTGCCGAAGCCGCGGGAAAAAATCTCGAGATGAGCGGAAAAGTTTTTGAAACCATAGAAAAGTTCAAGGTTTGATTCGCGCGGCGGGTCATATCCAGCTGCCTGAAACGTATGGCTTTACAAGCGGCGAATTGCGAAAAACGCCATCCCTCGAGACAGAGCATCGAGGGATGAAAACTTTCGCACTAATTAAATTTCATTTGCCGAAAATTTTTGCGACCAAATCTTTTATGTTCGCCACAAAAATCGCGCCCTCGCATTTTTCGGGAACGAGAATTTTTTCATATCCCAAACTTTTTGCAGTTTTCACGCGCTGCTTTACGCGCGGAACTGGTCGTATTTCTCCTGCGAGGCTCAGTTCGCCCACCAACGCCGTTCCGTCCTGCAAAGCGATGTCCGTTCGCGCCGAATAAAGCGCGGCCGCCAATGCCGCATCAATCGCGCTTTCGCCAAGCCGCACACCGCCTGCGACATTCACATAAATATCTTGGTCGCTGAAGCGCAAGCCCGCGCGTTTTTCCAAAACTGCGGCGATTCTCGCCACTCGCGCGCTGTCGATTTTCTCGGAATAAACTCGGCTCAAACTCGCCTTTGCCGGGACTGTCAAAGCCTGGATTTCCACCAAAAAAACTCGGCTTCCTTCAAACACTGCGGCGCATGCGATTCCGGCGGGCTGTTTGCCCTCGCGCCTCGTGATGAACATCGCGCTTGGATCTACCACTCCTTTTAGCCCGGTTTGGCTCATTTCAAAAATGCCGAGCTCGTCCACCGAGCCGAATCGATTTTTCAGCGCGCGCAAAAATCGCACTTCGTCGTTGTTGTGCTCGAAAGAAATCACCGTGTCCACCATGTGTTCCAACGCTTTCGGTCCTGCGATGCTCCCTTCTTTCGTGACATGCGCAGTCATCACCAAAAAGGAGTCGCGTTCTTTTACCCAGCCGATAAGTTCGTTGCCGCAATATTTGAGCTGGTTCACCGTCCCCGGAATGATTCCGCCTTCCACAGAATAGACGGTTTGAATTGAATCGATTACCGCAAAAATCGGATTGAGCTTGTCGAGCGCGTCAAGAATGTCTTCCAGTCGCATCGTGCACAAAATTTCGATTTTGGAACAATCCAAGCCAAGACGGTCGGCGCGGCTTTTTATCTGCGACGCGCTTTCTTCACCGCTGACATAAAGGATTGCGTCGCCCGCATTTTTTGAAACGCAAGATGCCGCCTGCAACAAAAGCGTGGATTTTCCGATGCCAGGTTCGCCGCCAAGCAAAACCGCGCTGCGCTTCATCGCGCCGCCGCCCAAAACCCTGTCGAATTCCGCGATGCCGGTTCGGATTCTTTCGCCTTCCTGCGCTTGCACCGCGCTCAACGGAATCGGGCGGGCTTTTTGCGCCACGCCATTTTTTTGCGTCGCGAAAGCCGCGTTCGCATCTTCGATGAATTCGCGCATCGTGTTCCAGCCGCCGCATTCAGGACAGCGCCCCAACCATTTTGGCTGCGAATATCCGCATTCAGAGCATTTGAAAACTGTCGTTCCTTTTTTCGCCATATTTTCCCGCCATTTTTTTAAATTTTTGGCAATTTGAAATTTGCGATTTCCAATTGTAAAAAATCTTCGCAACGAAATGAGAAGTTGCAATGGACAAGCGAGTTTGCGCAACAAACTCGAAATTACATTTTGCGACGGTATTTTGCGCAAAATGTAAACATTTTCATTTCGTTTTTACTTTCACAATATTATATACGATTTTTTGTGAAAAAATAAGCGCAATTTCAAAGAAAAATGAAAAATAATTTTTGATTTTTCTCTTGACTGTTTTAAAAAGCTGCTGTATAATTTTTATCAAGCTTGTAAATAAGCTGATAAACTCTCTCCGATGTCCAGTTAGACTGGACGGCAGGGCTTCTTGGCAGTGTAACTGTTGGGAAGCCCTGTTTCATTGAAAATGAGATGTTTGTCATTTGCGAGCTGCGCAAGGATAATTTCTTTTCGCTTTTTGTGCAATATGTTTTCGAACTTCCGTAGGCTTGCGATGCGAAGCAATTCATTGTCCGTAGATTGCTCCGCAAGCCTTTCGTCTTGCTACCGAGTTTGCGAAGCAAACTCGCAAATAATGCGGTCTCGCAATGACAGAAAACGCTATGCATGATTCGCAATGACATACTCTCATTGTCATTGCGAACCCCGTAGGGGTGAAGCAATCCACACAGACTGTTGATTGCTTCGCTCCGCTCGCAATGACAGAACATTCCTCGTCGCGATGACTGACGGTGAATCGCGCAATCCGATTGGAAACTGTGAGGTTTCGACAGTCTCAACCTCCGAAACATTCAAAGTAAAAATGTGATTTCAAGGCAAAGCGGAAATGACAGTGAACAAGCGAGTTTTTACGAAAGCTTTTGGCTTGCCAACAATTTTTCATTTCATTGCTTTCATTGTTTCGCATTTGAGAAATCAAGAACGTGGAAGATACGAGCGAAAGGATTGTCGCATTATGGAAATTTTTCATGCTTTTTAAAATAAAAAAATCCAATGAGATTGCCTTTCAAAAAATATTTTGATATATTTGATTATATAATGAAGAAAACTATTTTATTTGGAGCAGTCATGGCGGCTTCGTCTGCAATTTTTGCGCAAGGCATTCTTAACGCCTCTGAAAGCGACCCGAACATATTGGGCTGGATGCGCGGATTTCCTCCCGAAAAATCGAAAGTCATTTCCGCAGTCGATGGCTCGTTCTTCGAGTTTCCTGCGCTTCGCTATAGCGTGAATCACATGCGCGAGTTCTATCCCACGCGCGATGTTCCGGCGACACACGAAAAACCGTTCAAGTTCAAGACGAAAATAGATCCGAATATCGACAAGATAAAATTCACGCCGTGGGATTCTGACGAAGAAATCACCTGGGAAAATTCGCTCGCGAAAAATTACACTGACGGAATCATCATCGTGCACAAAGGAAAGATTGTCTACGAAAAATATTTTGCGGGGCTAAAGCCCGAAGGTTTGCACGCGGCGATGTCGGTGAGCAAGTCGTTTGCGGGAACACTCGCGGCAATTTTGGTGGCGCAAGGAAAACTCAATGCGGACGCACTTGTTACTGACTACATTCCCGAACTTCATGGTTCAGGCTATGAAGGCGCGACCGTCCGACAAGTGATGGACATGCGAACGGCGATTTCCTACAGCGAAGACTACAACGATCCGAACGCGGAAGTGTGGGCGTATGCTTTGGCGGGCAACGTTTTTCGCCCCGCGAATTATTCTGGCCCGAAAAATTATTACGAATATCTTCCGACGCTCAAAAAAATTCAAGGCAAAAGTCACGGCGAAGAATTCGCCTACAAAACCGTGAACACTGAATTGCTCGGCTGGATAATTTCACGCGCGACAGGAAAAGGAATCGCGGATTTGCTTTCGGAAATGATTTGGCAACCGATGGGCGCACAGTTCGACGCTTACTATAATGTAGACCCGGCGGGAATCGCGATGGCGGGAGGGGGATTGAGCTTGAACCTTCATGACATGGCGGCGTTCGGAGAGATGATGCTTCGCGGCGGAAGGCTTGGCACAAAGCAAGTCATTCCGTTCGAAGCGGCGAACGATATCGCCACAGGTGGCACAGAAGATGAAGTACGCGCGGCGCAAGAGGCGTTCGCAAAAGGCGGCGAATATCCGAAACTCAAAGGCTGGTCATACCGCGACATGTGGTGGCGCACGAACAATTCTCACGGCGCGTACATGGCGCGCGGCGTTCATGGGCAGGCAATCTACATCGATCCCGCCGCACAAATGGTAATCGTGCGCTTCGCGTCATCGTATCTCGCCTCGAACAAATACATCGATCCGCTTTCGATTCCGGCATATGAGGCGGTGGCGGAATATTTGATGAAAAAATAAAAACACGGCGCGCAAAAGGCTTGCGTATTTTTGAAAATTGATTTATCCTAATGTCGTATGGAAAAGCGGTTTGAAAAAATTACGCATCCCTTCGCGCCAATTTTCAATGGCGAATCAAGATTTTTGATTCTCGGCTCGCTTCCTTCGGTAAAGTCGCGCGAAAACGAATTTTATTACGGCCATCCGCAAAACAGATTTTGGCGCGTGCTCGCAAAAATTTCAGGCGAAAAAATTCCTGAAACGATTCAAGAAAAAACAGAATTTCTTTTGCGAAACAAAATCGCGATCTGGGACGTGATTCATTCTTGCGAAATCTGCGGCTCAAGCGACGCGAGCATAAAAAACGCCGTTCCGAACGAAATCGAAAAAATCCTTGTCGCGGCGAGAATAAAAAAAATCATTTTCAATGGCGGCGCGGCATTCTCGCTCTACAAAAAATTTTTGGGCGACACGCTCGAAAAAAAATACGGCGTGAACGAGATTCGACTTCCTTCGACCAGTCCCGCAAACGCGGCGTGTTCTCTTGAAAAGCTCGTCGAAATTTGGAGAAAAGAATTTGACTGAAAAAATTGACAATTGTAAAATCGAAAAAAACTTACTTCGCAAAAAAATGCGCGAAACGCTTTCCTCGCTCGATCCAATCGCGAAAGCCTTCGAAAGCGCGGGTCTTTGCATGCGATTCATCCAAAGCGAAACATTTAAAAATGCGCGCGCGATTTTCGGCTTTATGCCGCTCAAAGACGAAGTGGACATTCTGCCGATTTTGCGCGCGGCGATTGCAGATGGAAAAAAAGTTCTGCTTCCAAAAATAATCGTAAAAAAGAAAGCGGATTGCGAAACAACGATTTCTAAAAATGTGAAAAAAAATTCCGCAAGCGAAATTGACGGCGGCAGAAAAATGGATTTTTATTTTGTGGAACGCGATCCAATCGAAGAAACTGAATCAAGCGCGATTGGAATTTTCGAGCCAAAGCTTTCATGCAAAAAAGCCGACACCGAAAAACTTTGCGCGGAATTTTGCGGCGAAGAAATCGTCGTGCTTGTGCCGGGACTTGCGTTCGCGAAAGACGGATTTCGGCTTGGGCGTGGCGGCGGATATTACGATAAGTTTTTGAAACAGTTGCTGGAACTGTGCGCGGCGAACAAAAGCGCAAGTGATTCAAAAAGGAGGGCGAAACTAGTTGGCGCATGCTATGGTGCGCAGATTGTGGAAAACATTCCGCGAGAAGAATGGGATGTGCGAGTGGACTGGGTGATGGGGATTTAGTTAGGCTGGCAGGGAAAATGGAATTCCCCACTTCAAAAAAATTTCGCACACAATTTTTAATCGAGATTGCAAACTGTCTATCGCGATTGCCTTCGCATTATTTTTCCAACAAATTTAACTTCGAATTTTTTCAAAAAGTTTCATTTATAATGAACGGGCTGTCAAAGCCAACCCGTTCATCTTTTGAAACAAAATTGATTACTCCAAATCGCGGTACAAAATTCCGCGACCGTTCGCACCGATGTAGACGCGACCGTAAATGCGCGGGTCGCCAGTGATGGTGCTGTTCGCGGCACCGAACTGATTGTTGTCGTCGTTGATGCGAACCCATGTTTTTCCTTTATCGTCAGAACGATAGATGCCGTACTTGCCGCGAATCTTCGAGTTTGTGTACAAAGCCTGATAGTCGCTTCCGTCCTTGCCCTTGCCGAATCCGATAATCATCGCGTCGTCAAAGCCGGGCGTTTCCATCCAAGTTTTGCCGCCGTCCTCGCTGTGCCAAAGTCCAGCCTTTCCCGCCGCAAACCAAATGTGTCCTTCCACTAAAGCCGCGCCCAAGTCGCTCGCCGAAACTTCTTTTTTCGCCGCATTCCAAGTCGCGTTTACCATTGAGAATGTCTTTCCTCCATCCTCGCTCGCATAGAAATTTCCGTCGCCATAAGCATAAAACTTTTTGTCGTTCTTACGGTCAGAAACCACTTTCGCGCCTGCGGGCAATCCTTTGCACTGCGTCCACTTTTTTCCCAAATCAGTCGACCAATGCGCCACAAGGTTTGACGGCGCCCAAACGATTGAAGAGGCTTTTGCAGAAACTGCCGCAGTTCCGCCCCACCCCGTGTTCGCGCCGTCGATATATGACTGCGCGCCGGTCCATCGCTCGCCGCCATCTTCAGAATACATCAACTTTCCGTCGCCCATTCGTATGATAAAGAACGGGTCGTCTTCGGCATAGTCGAGACAGGAAACGCCGCTAATCCACGGGTTCGTTATCATGTTGTCGGCTTTCTTTAAATCGTGGTGCACGAAGCCGCCGATGTCGCCCATTCCTGAAATCAAGTGAACGCCTTTTGGCGGACTGATTAAGTCGAGGATTGCGCATTCTTCGACTCCTGCCGCCATAACTTCGATTTTCACCTTTTTGCCTTTGTCCCAATCTGTGAGATTGTGCGTTCCATAAAGAGTCGCTCCAGTTCCGTACATCATCGTGTTGGAATCGAATGGGTCAATTTCAATGTCCGCAATGCACCAGCCGAGTTTGGGACTTTGTTCCGGCAATTCTTTCTGCTCGCCGAAATCCAGCCACGGACTGTCCTTTATGTTGAGCGTGTATTTATTGATGCGCTCAGGATAATTTCCAAATGTCCAAATCGGATTCCATTTTTCTCCGCCGTCGGTAGAACGATAAATGATTTCGTCAGGCCACCATTCATTGAGCGTAACCGCAATCAAAGTGTCGGGATTCTGCCAATCCACGGCCACGCTGCCTACGCCTCTGTCTCGCGTCACGGCACTTGGGTCGGCGTCATGCTTTGGAAGCGAAATGTCCTTCCATTCTTTTTTGGCGAAGTTGTATTTCCAAATCGCGCCGCCCCACCGACTTGATGTGTATGGTCCGAAGCCCGCGTTGTAGGCTACAATCATTTCGCCTTTAGGAGAGAATGTCGCCGTGATTGGATAATATTTTTCGCACGGACAAACATCGCCAGTCACATGCCCATGCTTTTTTTGTTTGCGAAGCGCGGCGCGACCTTCTTGATAATTTTTCGGATATGCGGAATATTTTTTAGAATATTCGGATGAGTCGCCAACCATATCCTCGCCGATGTCAGGAGCGCCCGTAAGCGGATGCCAAGTCGCGCCCGCGTCATTTGATTCAAAAATCGTGTCGCCAGTGTCCGCGACCCCAACGTAAATATTCTGCGAGCCGCCGCCTGCCGTGCCAGAGGCAGGGTCGAATATCACCCAAAGAATTCCAAAATAATGCTCGAAATTATTCCACTTCGCAAAGTCGTCGTCATAAACATTGCCTTTCGCGGGAAACGATTTCACTTCTTCCCAAGTGCGGCCATAATCGCGCGAACGCCAAAGTCCGTCGCCGAACGATCCAAAGTAAACAATCTTGTTGTTGTTCGGATCAATCGCAAGGCGTTCTCCGCAACCGCGCCCAGGCATATTGCCGCCGAACTTCATCGCAGTGCCGTCGCTCTTGTACATTTGGACGTGAACAAAGCTGTCGCCGTAATCTTCGCTGACCAACATTTCGGCAGGCGTAGGATCCCAATCATTTGTGTACGTTCCCGAAGCAATCACAAGGCGGTTCGGCTCAACGGGGTCAGTCGCAAGCGACGCGATTCCCAAGCGACCGTAATCTTCAACGCCCGCAAAATCCGTGAGCGGCTTCCAACTTTCGCTTTCGGGAAGCCATCGATACGCGCCGCCCATATCGGTTCGCAGATACGCCACGCCTTTTTGAGTGGTGTTGAAAATAATTCCAGGAATCATTCCGCCGCCAACAATTTTCGCGCTTTTCCAGCCGTCCTTTTCATACTGATACTCAGGTGACACTGCGCCCTTTGAATTTGCTTTGCTCTTTTTTGCTTTTGCGGCGAAAATATTCGTGCAAGCAAAACACACCATTGCGACCAAAGCGGCCGCCTTTAAATACCTCTTCATAGAACCTCCCATAAAAAGTCAAGAACGAAATGTCAATTTCGTGATTGGCTTTTTATGCCGCTTTGCAATGAAATGAAAAGCGGCAGTAGATATGCAAGTTTGCAACGCAAACTTGACATGATAAAAAGTCGCGCCATTAGTGCGGCTTTTTATCATACCTCCTTTACAATTCCATTTTTATAATCGCAACGCCATTCGCCTCTAGCAGAATTTTTTCCCCAGCGTGAATTTCTTTTTGAGAAATGATGTCAACTCCATTAAATGTCAGTGCGATTTCCTTTTTTTGTGCGCCGTGATTAAGCGCGAAAACAAATTGCGTTCCGTCCGACCGAACGCGCTTCGTAATCTCAACGTCTTCAACTGGCGCGACGATTTGCTCAACGCCTTTTTGCTGTGCGATGAGCGAAACGATTTTTTGCAAAAGCGGCGAGCGTTCGCCAAAGCACGAGGCCACATACCACGCCTCGCCTTTTCCGAATTGATTTTTCGTAATACAAGGCGTTCCGGCATAAAAGTCGCTTCCATAAGCGGCGATCACTTGCGCGCCTTCCGCATGAACGATGTCGCAAAGTATTACGGCTTCGTATTCGCCTTTGAACGCGCCGTCCTTTATTACGAAAGAATTTTTTTGATTGGGAAGAAGCGCGTCCGTTTCTTCTGCCCAAATGCCGCACAAACGCCGCAATTTTCCGGGATAGCCTTCGGTAGTGATTAAGTCGTTTTCATCTGCCAAGCCGCTCATTGTCGTAGTGAGGAAAACGCCGCCTTCCGCCACAAACTTTTCAGCGCGCGTGGCAAAATCATCGGATGCCATATAGAGCGCGGGTGCGAAAACGATATCGTAAGGCTCAAGACTTTCTTCAGGCGCGATTACATCAACTCCGATATTCAGCCTTGCAAGCGCGTCATAATATTTGAAAACCTCGTCGACATACTTGAAGTCCACCGAAGGACCTGCGCTGTAAGTTACGCCCCATTGCGAGTTCCAGTCGAATATGACGGCAACTTTGTTTTTTTGCAGAGAGCCTAAGAACGCGTCGCCAATTTTGCCCAATTCCGCACCGAGCGCGGCAGCCTCTTTGAAAACGCGCGTCTCGACGCTAGGATAATGGTCGATTATTGCGCCGTGAAGTTTTTCGCAGCAACCTCGGCTTCGCCTCATCTGAAAGAACATGACCGTATCGCTTCCGTGCGCCAAAGCCTGATACGACCAAAGTCGCATAACGCCCGGCCGTTTTAAAGAGTTGTAAGGCTGCCAGTTTGTGACACTCGGCGTTTGTTCCATAAGGCAAAACGGCTTTCCCAACTTACAGCCGCGCATCACTTCGTGGTTGAACGCCGTGCGCGTATATGGCGCGTCGGGCGAAGGATAATTGTCCCACGAAACGAAATCCATTTCCTTCGCCCACTTGTGGTAGTCGAGCTCAGGATAAGTTCCCATCATATTTGTCGTAACGGGAATCTCGCGCGTCACTTCAAAAATCGCATCGCGCTCAAGACAAAAACATTCCAAAAGCATATCGGACTGGAAGCGATGATAGTCAATCGTCTGGATTTGGCAAGTCGTGTGGCAACCGCCCCATTCCTCGCTCAAATTTGACGAAACTTGAATCTCGTCCCAATCGTAATAGGTGTGTCCCCAAAATGCCGTGTTCCACGCGCGGTTGAGATTTTCAAGCGAGCCATACTTTTTGGAAAGCCACGCGCGAAAAGCGGCGGCACAGTTTTCGCAATAACAAAGCCCGCCATATTCGTTGGAAATGTGCCACGCGACAACATTCTTGTTCGCGCCGTATCGTTCGGCAATTTTTTTTGCAAGGCGGGGCGCGTACTTTCTATATGTCGGGCTTGTCGGACACGAATTGTGGCGCGCTCCGTACAAACGCTTGCGTCCGTCTCTGTCAACGCGCAAAATGTCGGGATGGCGTTTTGCCATCCATGCGGGATGCGCGGCGGTGGCGGTGGCCATGCAGATTTTCATTCCGCGCTGGCTCACCATTTCCACTATGGCATCAAGATCGGAAAAATTGTAGCCGTCTTCGGAAGGCTGAATCCGCGCCCAGCTGAACACATTCAGCGTGACAATGTCAACGCCCGCTTTCGGAAGAAGTTCCATTTCGATTTTCCTGTTCTCCGCGTCCCACTGTTCGGGATTATAGTCGCCGCCAAAGAGAACTTTTTTTATCGAAGGATTTCCTATCATTTTACCTGCCTATTTTTGCGACCACAATTTTATCTTGTCGGCAATCATTTGGCTGAGCACATCGCCAGCCTGTTCAAGTCCCATTTTCTTCAAATCCGCCTGCATTTTGCTCCATTCTTTGTCAAAGTTCTGCGGAGAGCCGAGCACAATTTTCGCGAGCGTAGTTTTGGCATATTCGTCGGCGACAGAAATCCTTTCGTTCATATCGGACGGAAGCGCGTATTGCCAACACTGACCATGCCTTGAAACGCCGAGTTCTTCGGGCTGCGGAAAAAGGTCGATCCACATTTCAGCGCCATAAGCCGCAAGCGTTTCCCGCTCAACATCAAGATAGTTTTCCGCGATCGCCTCGCGAGAGTTTGGCGTAAAAAGTTCGCCGTTGGAATCAAGCGCGGCGTTGCCCGCCTGAGGGAAAGGATAGCACCATCTGCCGACTCCAGTTTTCTTTATATAGTCGGGATCGCTTTTAGACATCGCAAGATCGGAAGCAAGTCGATGGCGTTTTCCGTCCTCGCCGATTTCATAGTTCACGCCTTCAATGCCCCAATTAGTCAAAATCTGCGCTTCTTCGCTGCACATCCAGTCAAGGAATTTGAACGCGCGCACGGGATCTTTACATATCGAAGAAATCGCGATGCCCCAACCGCCCGAATAGCCAAAATCTTTGAGTGACGGATCTTTGTATTCAGGACCGGCCGTAACGCTCAAATAAGCGTAAGTACGGTCTTCCATTCCGTTTTGTATAAGAGAAGTACGCGCTTCGCCGTAACCCCAAGTGGGGTATGAAATTGCAAGCACACGACCGGAAGCGATTTTCGCGCACCAAATGTCTTCTTTTTGCGTGAACGATTCTGGGTCAAGGATTCCTTCCTCATTCATCAAGTTGAGCCATTTGTAGAATTTGTACATGTCAGGATGAAGAAATTTGTACTGCGCTTTGAGCGTATCCGCGTCAACAATCCACTGACCGTCATCGGGATAGCCGATGACATAGTTTCCGGGATTCGCCAAGTCAATCATCCACTGCCAACTGTCGATGAGCAGCGAAAGACCAATTGTCTTTTGGCCGTTTATTTCAGGATACTTTTTCATATAAGTGCGAATTGCTTCGGCGTATTCGTCGAGCGTTTTGATTTCGGGATAGCCAAGCTCTTTCAAAACCGCATGCTGAATTTGCATCGTGCCCGTAGTTTCATAAAGCCGTGACTTTATGCCGAGAGTGCCCATGCTGTAGATGTGCGGATCGTCGAGCGAATTGCGCAGCTTTACCAGTTCGTCGCCGTAAAGCTTTTTCATATTGTCGCCGTATTTTTCGATATAATCATCAAGCGGAATCACTGCGCCCGCGTCGATGAGTTTGCTCAATTCACCTTTCGCATAAATCAAGTCGGGATATGCGCCAGAAGCCATCATCAGCGGAATCGCCTGCGCATCGCCGGCAACCGGATGATCCACTTCAAGCGTCACGCCCGTACGCTTTTTTATCTCCAACGCAATCGGATCGGTAAACGGCATATCTTCAGTGGCGTCAGAAGTGAAGAACGAAAACGTAATTTCGCCGTCGGAAGTTTCGGCTGACTTTTTTCCGCCACAAGAAACAAAACTCGCCGCAAGCAAAACGCTTACTGCCAACAAACAAATTCTTTTCATAAAGCAACTCCCATAAAATTTGCAAGTTTGGTAAGTCGCGACGCGACTGTAGAAACTTGGCATGATAAAAGTGCCGCACTATTTGTGCGGTAACTTTTATCATAACTCCTTTTCAACTACTCTTTTACTGCGCCGAGCATAATGCCGCTCACAAAATATTTTTGCACGAACGGATAGACCACCAAAATCGGCACGGTGCACACAACCGTAATCGCCATCTTTATGGCTTCGGGACTGCGCTGCGCCATCTTCAAACTTTCGGAATGGATGTCGACCGCGCCGCCAGTATTCACGCTGTCCAAAATTTTCATCAGTTCAAATTGCAACGTGCTGAGCGTGTTCTTTGCCTGCCCGGTCATATAAATGTACGTGGAAAACCAGTCGTTCCATTGGGCGACGGCGGCATAAAGCATGACAGTCGCTATGACTGGTTTACACAGCGGCAACACGATTCGGAAAAAAATAATCAAATCGTTCGCGCCGTCAATTCGGGCAGACTCACTCATCGCTTGCGGCATGTTCAGCATAAACGAACGAATCAAAACAATATTGTACGCGCTGATGAGCGACGGAAGTATGTACACCCAAAACGAATTCATCAAATGCAAATTTCTGATGAGCAAATAAGACGGAATCAAACCGCCTGAAACATACATCGTTATAATCAGCATGCGCAAAAAAATCTTGTTGCATATAAAATCCTTTCGACTCAAAGGATATGCGAACATAGCGCAACACAGCGGACCGACCACCGCGCCAATCACCGTGCGCAGAATCGAATTCCAAAACGCGCGCATCAAATTGCTTCCTGCGGCGAACAAGTCCTTGTAGTTCTGCAACGTGAACGCGCGCGGATAAATCGTGATGCCGCCTTTTACCGTGTCAATCGGATCATTGAACGATTTCGCCAACACGTTCAGAAACGGATAAAGCGTTATCACCACGACGAAAACCATTATAATGTTTATCACCCAGCTTCCGGAATTCTTCGACTTCATATTTTCTCCCATAAAAAGTCAAGAGCGAAATTGCAACTTTCGCGATTGACTTTTTAGCGTGCGCGTTTAGCAACTTGTTGCGACGCGCACAGTATATAAGCAAGTTTGCAACGCAAACTTGTCATGATAAAAATGCCGCGCTATTTCAGCGGCATTTTTATCACATCTCCTAAATCACATAATCTCGCTGTCAAATTTCTTCGCAGTTTTGTTCGCCATGAAAAGCAGAGCGATGCTGACAACCGACTTGAAAATACCCAACGCCGTTCCGTAACTAAAATTGAAATTTGAAATACCAAAATCTATTATGTACTTGTCCAAAACCGTGGCGACTGGCGCGACGACCGGATTGCTCAAAAGCCACTGCTTTTCAAAACCGATGTTGATTATGTTTCCGATATTGATGATGAGCAGAGTAATGATTGTGTTTCGAATTCCTGGAAGTGTTACATGCCAAATCTTTTGCCAACGGTTGCAGCCGTCAACCACCGCCGCCTCGTACAGTTGCTGGTCGATGCTAGCGATGGCCGCAATATAAATGATGGCGTTCCAGCCCGTTTCCTTCCAAATGTCAGAAATCGTGACAATCCACCAAAAGAGCTTCGTCTGTTCCATGAAGCGGTATGGCGTTTCGATAAAGCCAAAGTACAAGAGCGCCTCGTTTATCATTCCAGTCGGCGAAAGCGCGGAAGAAATTATGTTCGCAATGATTACCCATGAGACAAAGTGCGGAATATACGAAACAGTCTGTACGAATTTTTTGAACTTTACTTGGCGCACTTCATTCAGCAAAATTGCAAAAGCTATCGGAAATACGAATCCAAAAATGAGTCCCATAAAACTCATTCCGAGCGTGTTCCGCAAAACTTGGGCGAACTTTGGCGCAAGCAGCGGATCGGCGAACATTCGGATAAAATGCTTTAAGCCCACCCATTTCGAACCAAGTATGCCCAAATTCGGCTTGTAGTCCTGGAATGCCATAATCCAGCCGGCAAGCGGAATGTATGCAAAAACAATCAGCCAAATCACGAACGGAACAGAAAGCAAGAACAGATATTTTTGCTCGCAAATCTGTTTCCACCGCGATTTTGATTTTTTGGTTAGAACTGTATCTTTGTCTTTCATACCAAAAATGATAGCACAGCATCCAAAATAAAAAAACTGCAATAATTTTTGAAATTTACTTGATTTTTTTTTGATAGTCTTTCGGCGTCATTCCTGTGTACTTTTTGAATTTGATGAAAAAATAGTCGGTGTTGCAGTAACCCACCAACTTTGAAATTTGATAGACTTTCAATTCCGTTTCGGAAAGCATTCTCTTCGCTTCATCGATTCGGACTTTATCCAAAAACACATTGAACGATTCGCCTGTCATCTCTTTGAATTTTTTGCCCAAATATGCACTGTTGCAGAAAAACTGTTGTCCGAGCGATTTCAATTTTAAATCATCGGCATAGTTCGCCTTGATGTATTGAATCATCTTCGTAATCATAGAGGTGTTGGTATTCGTGTTGAACAGTTCCAAAAAGTCAAACGTAAATTTCCGAACGATGGCGAACGCGCCCGAAAAGCGTCGCTCGCCCATAATTTTCGGAACCAAATCAAACGCCGATTCTTTTGGAAATTCGCGCTCGGGATATTTTTTGTGAAGCGCGTTCTGCAATTCTATGACAAACGCGATGAGTTCCGCGCGCACATCCTCGGGTGTGCATAGGGGGGGGTATAAGCTTTTCGACTTTTCTCATAGCGCGAAAAAATTTCCGCAACTTTTTTTCTGTCATACGTTTCGACGCAAAACAGAATTTGCGGAATTTCATCTTTGAGCGGCTTTGTTTTCGCGCGACTTTCGGCACTGCCGCATTTTTCGTCCGTAACATTTTCGTCGCCCGCCACGATAAACTTTTCGCCTGTTTCATAAAAAAGTCTCGGCAAATATTTTTGCGCCGCCAAAAACGAATCGAGCGCCGCGGCAAGCCCTTTTCCGCGTGGACCTGCGGCAATGTTCGTGCCTTCGCCCATAAAAGAAGCAAGTCGTTCGAGCATATACTTTACAAAAAGTTCGCTGCAATCCTTGAACACGACGACAATTTGGTTTTCCTGTTTTATCAAGAATGTCTTGTCTGCATCAAAAATGTTTTCGGCTTTCGCTTCAATTTTTTTCATTTCCATTCCGGAATAAAACGCCGAAACAATCGCAACTTGATAGTCGCTTTGCGTGTCGGCATTTTCACCGAATGATTTTTCCACCGAGCCGAGCAAAAACATTTGCGAAAATTTGTGCGGAATGTTTATGTTCTCCAAATCGTCGCGCGCCTTGTTCAAATGCGCGGCAATTTCGCGAACCTTCTCTTCAAGCAAGTCCTCGTCAATAGGTTTTACAAAATAGCCCGCCGCGCCATAGTTCATGGCCTGTTGCGCGTACTCGAATTCGCTGAAACCGCTCAAAATCAAAAAATGCGGACGCTTTTCGGCGGAACGATTTTTTTTGTACGTTTCCTTGAGCACTTCCACGCCCGAAAGTCCCGGCATCCGAATGTCGAGCAAAACCAAGTCCGGCTTCAAGTCCAAGATTTTTTTCAAAGCCTCGTTTCCGTCTTCGGCTTCGCCGCAAAGCTCAAAGCCAAGTTTCCGCCAGTCTATGATTTTTGCAATCCCTGAACGAATCGGCTGCTCGTCGTCGCAAATCAAAAGCTTGAACATACATCCTCCATAAAAAAGTCAAGAAGAAAGTCAAGAAGAAAGTTTTGCAATCCAAAGGATTGCGACTTTCATGAATGACTTCGTTAAATATAAACCAACGGAATCGTCAAAGTGATAGTCGTACCTTCGCATTCCGCGCTTTGGATTTTCATTCCGTAGTCATCGCTCTGACCGTAAAAAATACGAATCCGCTGCGCGACATTTACAAGCCCGAACGAAGTGCTCACATTTTCCACAGAAAGATTTTGAATCCTTTCGTTCAGTTTGTCAAGTCTATCACTTGAAATTCCGCTGCCGTTGTCCTGAACTTTTATGCAGAGCGAATTTTTTTTCGTAGTCTCGCTCGCTTCCTGACTTATCACGACATATATAAATCCGCCCGAAGATTTTTCACTGAGTCCATGCGAAATTGAATTTTCGATAAGCGGCTGTATCAAAAGCGGCAGAATGGCAATTTTGTTCGCATCGCACATAATCATAATATCGTAGTTGATTTTCTTTCCAAAACGCTTGCTCTGAATTTCCAAATAATTATTTATGGCTTCCACTTCCATATAAAGCGGCACAACTTTTTCACGCACGCTTAAATTGTAGCGCAAAATCTTTGCGAGAAGTTTCAGCATATACGACACATCGTTGTCGCCGTTCGCAGAATCCAACGCCTTCATACGGATGTGTTCCAGCGTATTGAACAAAAAGTGCGGATTTATTTGCGCCGCCAGCATCTTAAAGCGTATGTCGTTTTGCCGAGAAAGCAATCGTTCCTGCTCAAGGTTGCCCAAATATGCTTCCTTAATAAATTTCTTTATGTTCACGGAAGTTTCATAGAGCGCATCGTATATTTCAGAAAACTCGTCTTTCCCTCCGATTGACTTTTCAATTTCAAAATTTTTCTGAATTATGCTCGTGATTCCGTTCTTCACTTTTTTTACGCGACCATGAAAATGCGTCGTCAAAATCAAGACGATTATCGATGAAAGCACCATAAACACAAACAAAATCGCCACGGCAAATTTCACGATGCGGCGCGTCGACGCGTTGAGCCGTTCAAGCGGAATCAAGTATACAAGCGTGAAATAATCGTCGCCCAAAACCGAAATTTTGTTGTGGATTACGCCGTATTTTTCTTTGCCAAACGCGATTGAATTTTCGTCCGTTCTTTCTCCAACAGAACCAACTTTTATATTTTTCACAAGCTTTTCAATTTCGGCGCGGAATTTTTCTTCGCGCAAATTCAAGTTCTGCGAAGCAAAGAGAATGTCGCCATCGTACTCTATGAACGCGTCGAACAAAGCGCCGTGAAGTTCGCGGTTCACGTTCGCCTCGCTCATATTTAGCGACATCACGCCCAAAGGAATTTTTTCGCCGTAATTGTAAAGCGCGCGAACCAAAGAAAGATGCTCCAATTGGGTTATGCTGTCTTTTTTGTAAACCCAAAACGGCGCGCCTTTTTTTTCGACCGCGCTTTTGTACCACCATTCCTCCTTGAGGTCGTCCGTGGCTTTTACAAAAAACGAATTGTCAAAGACAGTCGGATTTTCGGTGTAGAGCCGCCAGTTGAAAATCGCATTCGACGTATGCAGCAAGTCATTCAAAAAAAACAAATTGCTGTAAGTTGAATATGCCTGCATCGGAGAAGAAAATTCCATGCGCGAAACTTCTTTGATTTTTTTGTTGACGAAAAGCACATCGGAAATTTCCACGACACTTTTCAATGTATTTTCAAAAAAGAATTCTGTCTTTTTGAACAAATTTTCGTTCTGCGAATATTCCCAACGCTCGAGCGTATTGTGAAGCCACGAAATGCTAAAGCCGCTAATCAAAATCGAAGGCAAAAGGAACGCCACCAAATAAAGCAAGAAAAACTGATGGCGGATTTTTAAGTTGTTGATAAAATTTTTCATACCGTACATTACTTTTTTTAACATCCATTATTTTCTTAAAGCTAAAAAAGTTGAAACTTTTTCAGCTTTAAGAAACGCGATTCTGCAGTAAAGCGAAAAATCGCAGTAGATAAACGAGTTTTTGCAAAAAACTCGAAGTTAAACTTGTCGCGCCATTTTAGCGACAAGTTTAAACCTCCCTTAATTTTTAACAGTGAAAAAAGTTTCAACTTTCTTCACTGTTAAAAAGTCGTTTCGTAACGAAGTGAGAAACGACAGTTGATAAGCGAGGTTTGCGCGAAGCGTGAACCTCGTGTTAAAATTTGCGGCGGCATTTCGACGCAAATTTTAAACCTCCTTATAAAAATTGACACAAGTGTAACATGCGAAAAATTTTTTTTCAATAAAAAAATTAGAGAAAAAATCTAAAAAAATTGCAGTTGCCACCAAAAAATATTTTCTCTATAATTTTTTTCAAACAAACGGGGGATTATTATGAAATTTTCAAACGGATATTGGCTTCCAAAGGACGGCTTTCAAATTCATTCAGCGGCGCAAGCGCATGATGTTGAAATTGAAGAAAACGCGCTTTCGGTTTTTGCGACCAGCCGCGTGATTCGCGACAGGGGCGACACTTTGGGCGGCGTTGTTTTAAACGCGCGCTATTCCGCCCCGATGGAAAATGTAATCAAAGTGCGAATCTCGCATTTTGAAGGCGGCGCGGACGGCAAGGTTCACTTTGAGTTGAACGAGGAGAAAAACGTTTCGCCGAAAATTGAAGTATCGGAAAAATGCGCCAAGCTCACTTCGGGAAATCTTACCGTGAACATCGAACGCTCCGATCGTTGGAACATCGAATTCACTGATGCAAGCGGACACATTGTGACAAAGTGCGAATCGCGTTCCACCGCTTACGCGCTAAAAAAGACGCATCCCGAAGAACACCTTTTTGGCAAAGGCGAAATTCCATACATAAAGGAAGAACTCACGCTCGGAATCGGCGAATGCGTCTACGGCTTGGGCGAACGCTTCGGCACGTTCATCAAAAACGGTCAGAGCGTTGACATATACAACGCTGACGGCGGCACTGCCAGCGAGCAAAGTTACAAGAATGTGCCTTTCTATCTTACCAACAAAGGCTACGGAATTTTCGTCAACGATGCCGCGCCCGTTTCATTTGAAATTGCAAGCGAAAAAGTTTCGCGAGTTCAGTTCAGCACGCAGGGCGAATGTTTGGAATACTTTGTGATTTACGGACCTACGCCAAAAGAAATTTTGGAACGCTACACCGCCCTCACTGGCCGCCCCGCCCTTGTTCCTGATTGGACGCTCGGCTTGTGGCTTTCGACTTCGTTCACCACGAACTATGACGAAAAGACTGTGATGAATTTTATCGACGGAATGTTCGAGCGAAAGATTCCGCTTTCGGTTTTCCATTTTGACTGCTTTTGGATGCGCGGTTATCATTGGTGCGACTTTATTTGGGACAAAGACACATTCCCTGATCCCGCCGGTCTCATCAAGCGACTTCACGAAAAAGGTCTGAAAGTCTGCGTGTGGATAAATCCGTACATCGCGCAACGTTCCGTGCTTTTTGCCGAGGGAAAAGAAAAAGGCTTCTTTATAAAAAAAGCCGACGGCGGCATTTTCCAAACGGATTTTTGGCAGAGCGGAATGGCGATTGTCGACTTTACAAATCCCGACGCGAAAAAATGGTACCAGCAAAAATTGCAGGCATTGGTGGATATGGGAGTCGATTGCTTTAAGACTGATTTTGGCGAACGGATTCCTGACGACGGCGTTTACTTCAACAATGCGGATTCCGTCCGTATGCACAATTTTTACACATACCTTTACAATCAAACCGTGTTCGAACTGCTTGAAAAAAATTATGGCAAAGACAACGCGGTTTTGTTCGCACGAAGCGCGACGGCAGGCGGACAGAAATTCCCCGTACATTGGGGCGGCGACTGCGAAAGCAGCTTTGAGTCGATGGCGGAAAGTTTGCGCGGCGGGCTTTCGCTCGCGCTTTCGGGATTCGGATTTTGGAGCCACGACATCGGCGGCTTTGAGGGCAATCCGCCGCCCGCCGTTTTCAAGCGATGGCTGCAATTCGGACTGCTTTCGTCACATTCGCGTTTGCATGGCTCGCATTCGTACAGAGTGCCGTGGAGCGTTGACGAAGAGTCGTGCGAAGTGGCGAAAAAATTCACGGAAATTAAACTTGCTCTCAAACCATATCTCATGGAAAAAGTGCGTGAGGCGCATGAGCGCGGCGTTCCCGTAATGCGCGCGATGCTTTTGGAATTCCCGGACGACCCCGCCTGCCTGACGCTAGACCGTCAGTATATGCTTGGCGAAAAATATTTGGTCGCGCCAATCTTCACGCAAGAAGGCGACGTGTCATATTACATTCCCAAAGGCAAGTGGCGGCATTACATCGACGGTCGCGAACTTGATTTGGAATGCGGAAAATGGTTCAGCGAAAAGTACGACTTTATGAGCCTGCCGCTTTGGGAAAAAATCGGATAAGTGGCAAAGAAAATAACCTTGTGCGCGGCGACGATGCTTGCCGTATCTTTGTTCGCAAAAGAAATTTTTTCATGGGAGCAAAATATGGAAGCGTTGCGCCGCTCGTTCACTATCGACTTGAAAAATACTGACGCTCGGCCGAACATGGCATTTCGCGGCAACGGAATGGTGAGCGCAAATAATTCTTCACGCCTGCTTATGGATTACAAGGCGTTGCAGCCACAAGCCTACCGCGAAATTCTCGAACACATTTTCGGCGCGAACGGACTTTGCGTGAACCATCTCAAAATTGAAATGGGCAGCGACATCAATTCATCTTCTGGAACTGAACCTTGCGTCAAACGAAGCGAAAACGAAATTCCTGACGTAACGCGCGGAGCGGGATTTGTGCTCGCCCACGATGCGAAAGAAATCAATCCAAACCTCACGCTTGACATACTTTACTGGAGCGAGCCACCGTGGATTGAAAAATCCGCGGACATTTACGAAGCGCGCTACAAATGGTACAAAGAAACTCTCGATGCGGCTTACAAAATATATGACTTGAAATTCGATTATGTCAGTTCCACGCAAAACGAGCGCGATGCCGATGATGGATGGACGAAATTTCTTTCGGCAAAACTAAAGGCGGAAAAAAATTGCCCTTACGATTATTCAAAAATAAAAATTGTGGCGGGCGAAGAAGTTTGCACTTGGAACATAGCGGACAGAATGCTTTCCGACCAAGAATTGATGAACGCGATTGATGTTGTGGGAAGCCACTACACGAGTTTTTCTACGGACAGCGCGAAACTTCTCGCCAATCAAAACGGAAAGGAATTGTGGTTTTCCGAAGGCTCGTCGCCGATGAGTTACGAAACGGGAACAAAGCGATTTCTTGGAAGTTCCATCGCAGGAATGAATGGTGCGCTCGACATTGCAACGCGCTTCATCACGATGGCGGCGAACGGAAGAATGACGCTGTGCGAATACCAGCCGATTGTCGCCGCCTATTACGATGGCGTGTACTATTGCCAAAAGCAAATGATTCTTGCGAACGAACCGTGGAGCGGACGTTTTGAACTTTGCGCGGGATATTTTATGGGATTGCATTTTTCGCAGTTTATTCCGAAAGGCTGGCATTTTGTCGAAGGCGCGAATTTTTCAGATGGCAAAGCGGGCGGCGACGGACACGCGATTGTCGACGCGACTTTTTGCTACACCACTTTTTCCGACGCGCAAAGCGGCAATTGGACGAGCGTCATCGCAAACACCACCGAAAATAAAATCGAATACGAAATCGAACTTTTTAACAACAATCCGTCTAAAAAAATTTTTCTTTGGGAAACGCGCGGCGATGATTATTTTAAATTGACAAAAATAATATCACAAGACAATGGAAAACTTTTTGTCACGGTGAATCCGCTTTCGCTTGTGACATTGACCACAATCAAAAAGAATCCTAAAAACGTTCCGAAATTCGGCGCAAACAAAAAATCACAAATTCTCAGCCTTCCATTTCAAATGGAAACTGATTTAAATTTTTCGCAACGAGGCGGCGCGCCATTTTTCACTACCGACCAAGGCGGCGCATTTGAAGTAGTTTCGTTTGAAGGCAAAAATGTGATTCAGCAAAAAATTACGCCTAAAACAAAGGCGCGCGAATGGGGAGCAACGCCACAGCCGACAACAAATTTCGGCGACGACCGCTGGAAAAATTATTCCGTCCAAGCGAACATACAGCTTGCGCCGTCCGAACTGCCGGAAAAAAATTGGGCGGGCGTAGGGCTTCGCTACATTTGCGCCGCAAACGGAGAATCGGGCTACAGCTTGCGGCTTTATGAAAATGGAAAAATCGCGCTTTTTAAGGACAATGAAATTCTCTGCGAAAAAATGCTGTCGCAATTTTCATCGCGACAATTCCACAACATAAAAATCTCGGCAAAAGACTGCGTTGTTCAAGGCTATCTTGACGGAAAAGAAATTTTTTCTTTTTGCGATTCGGAATCTACTTGTTCCGCGGGACGCGCGGCACTTTATTCTTCGTACAACCAGAATTTTTTTGCGGACATAGAATGTGCGCCGCTTGACTCGCCGTATGTCGAACGCTTTGACGACAGTGATTCTTGCTTTGAATATTTTGGCGATTGGACACACAATGTGATGTCGTCGTTCAAAAATTTTAGGCGCACAATTTCGACCGGCAAAAAAGGCGCGTCTTTTGAATTAAAATTTGACGGCACGGGATTTTCAATTTTCGGAGAAACAAATTCACGAGCAATTTTGCAAATAAAAATTGATGATGTCATAGTTGAAAAAAAATACAAAGTTCCGCAATGCGCTTCACGAAAATTGAGCGTTCAAAAAAGCGGACTTGAAAACGCCGCGCACAAAGTTGAAATCAAAATAATTTCAGGAACATATTCGATTGACGGCGCGGAAATTGAAGATGCTTGCGAATAAAAAAATTGCAGTAAATTAGTGAAATTTTTTGCATTGCATTCGCGGCAAAATCTGATAAAATTTTTGTGAAATGAAAAACTTCGAAAAAAAATGTATCGTCACCGCAATTCTTGTTTCAATTACATTCTCAAATTTTGTCGCTTCTTGTGCAAGCGACTGGGATGACGAAATGGAATATGAATTTGATTTTGCGAATAACGACAATTATGAAATTGACGCGACCAACTTGCCCGATTTCATCGGCGATTTGAAACTCGGCTGGAATTTAGGCAACGCGCTTGACGCACAGAATAACGGCGTGGCAAACGAGACTGCTTGGGGAAATCCAAAAATCACCCAAGCAATATTTAACGGCGTCAAGCAAGCCGGATTCGACATAGTGCGAATTCCTGTGACATGGCTCGGTCACATCGGCGATGCAGATTCTGGCTACAAAATTAAAGAGTCCTATATGTCCCGCGTAAAAGAAGTCGTCGGCTATGCAAAAACTGCCGGACTGAAAGTCATCATCAACATTCATCACGACGGCGCGGATTCAAATTATTGGCTCAATATAAAAAAGGCTTGCGGCTATGTTTCCGAAAAAGTCAGCCACCCTTCAAGCGCAGAAGCGATTGCCGCGAACACAGCGATTTGCAACCAACTTTATTCGATGTGGCAGCAGATTGCGAAAGCCTTCCCTGACAGCCAAGACTATCTCATTTTTGAAACGATGAATGAAATTCACGACGGCGGCTGGGGATGGGGCGAAAACCGCAATTCCGCGACAAAGCAATACGATATTTTAAATGAATGGAATCAAATTTGCGTAAGGGCGATTCGCTACGCGGGCGCAAAAAACTACATCGCTTGTCCCGGCTATGTCACAAACATAGATTTGACTGACGAACACTTCGCCGTTCCAAAAGACAAGTTGTCGCGCATTTTGCTCGCAGTGCATTATTATTCTCCAACAGAATTTGTTTTGAACGCTGAATACAAAACATGGGACGAGGCGGTTTCTGCAAAAGGTTATGGAAGCCAATCGGAAATGACATCGCAATTTGAAAAAATCAAATCAAAATTCGCTTCGCAAGTCGCGGGCATTTATATCGGCGAATGTGGCGCGGTCTACACTGGCGACTCTTCCAAAAATTCCGAGCGGCAAAAATACAATGTCGCCGTAATCAACACGGCAAAGTCGCAAAATATTATTCCAATATTCTGGGACAACGGCTCGAGCGGAAGCGGCAAGGAATCTTCGGGACTTTTTAACCGTTCCACCGGCGCAGTATATTCACACTGCACTCATTTGGTCAGCGCGATGACCGCCGCCGCGCAATGAAAAAAACACGCCGGTCAACGTGTCGAAACCGCGCGTTTGTCCGAACATTGTGCAGTGATTTCGGCAGGTTCAATCACCGCGCATTCCGCCGCGCGATAGAAAAAATTGCAGTAAAAAAGTGCAATTTTTAAGATTGCCGAATGGACTAAAATTTGTTAACTTTATTTATAAATGAAAAGATTGGACGAACCTGTATTTTCATTTTCCTCCTTATTAATTTTTGGCATCTCGTGCTTGGCGGCTTTGGCACTGCCCACGGGATGCCAATCTCTTTCCGAAATCAACATGAAAGGAATTTATGCGCCCGAAGACATTCCCGACAATGAGCAGATGAAATTCGTCGCGTCAATGGGACTTGGCATAAACATTGGCAACACGCTGGACTGCATCGTCGACTTCAAGGATACTGAAATCAGCACAGGACATGTCGACGAAAGCAGCTGGGGCAACCCGTGCATCACAAAAGAATACATCGTCGCTTTGAAAAATTACGGCTACAAGACAATCCGCCTGCCTGTCACTTGGGCACAACATCAAAAAACTTCGGGCGACTATTTGATTGACGAAGCGTGGATTTCGCGTGTCGCAGAAGTGACCGACTGGTGTTTGGAGCAAGGCTTGTTCGTAATCGTGAACTTGCATCATGACGGCGGCACGAGCGAAGCGAGCTGGATTTTGGATGCCGCAAGCGACTATAATTCAGTCGCGAAAAGATTTTCTAATGTCTGGAAACAAATCGCCGAACATTTTTCCGACAGAAGCGACCATCTGATTTTTGAAGCGATGAATGAAGTCGGCTTCGACAGCGCGCCAAACCCTTATAAAGTTTTGAACGACCTCAACCAACTTTTTGTCGACACCGTGCGCGCGACTGGCGGAAACAATTCTACGCGCTACTTGATTTTTTCCGGCTACTACACCGACATCGAAAAAACATGCGACGCTCGATTTAAAGTTCCGACCGACACCGCGCGAAATCGCTTGCTTCTTTCGATTCATTATTACACGCCATCCGCATTCACTATTTCGGAAGATTCAAGCAACCAATATTGGTATCAATACAGTTGGGGCACTTATGACGACATCATGGAAATGAACAATCTGTTCAAAATGCTTCACGCAAAATTCATTCAAAAAGGAATTCCTGTCGTGATGGGTGAATATGGCGTCGTGCAGAAAAAAGACAGCCGTTCGCGAAGCGCGTGGTATGCCGCCGTGACTAAAATCTGCCTGAACTTTAACATCTGTCCTGTACTTTGGGACACAGGAAACGAAATCTCGCGTTACGCTCCGTTCGAAATGCAGGCAGGACTTGAGAACGCGATGAACATTTTAAAAGAGGAAACAAAAAATGATTTTTGAAAAAAATTCACGCATTGTAATGGCGGGCGATTCCGTCACCGACTGCGGACGAAACCGCGAACTGCCCGACTGCTTTTGGAGCACTTGGGGCGACGGCTATGTTCACATCGTCTATTCAAATTTGTTGGCGTTCGCGCCCGAAGCGAACATCATGGTCATAAACAAAGGCGTTTCCGGCGACACTTCGCGCGACTTGCTTGCCCGTTGGGAAAGCGATGTCATGGCCGCGCGCCCCGATTACATATCCGTGATGATTGGGATCAACGACGTGTGGCGGCATTTTGATTCTGTAGTGCGCCAAGAAAAACTTGTTGCGATAGACGAGTTCCGTGCAAATCTTGAGTCAATTGCGGAAAAATCGCGCGGCGCAAAAAAACTTTTTTTCATCACGCCAGTATTTTGGGCGAACACCGAAGACGAGCCTATGTTCAAAATGAAGCGTAATTTTGACGCGGTAATCAAATCCGTATCGGAAAAAGTTGGAGCGTTTTTTATCGACGCGCAATCTGCCGCCGACAAAGTTTTAAAATTTCAAAGCCACTATATGTTCACGATGGATCATGTCCATCCTAATCTGCCTGGCCACACAATCATCGCGGAAGCATTTTTGCAAGCAATCGAACTTGAGCGGATGTAAGGCGAATTAAGGAAAGCGCAATGACAGACAACACGACGATTTCTTTCCCCTCCCCCGCCGCTGAATGGACGGATGGATTTCCGTTGGGAAACGGGCGGCTGGGTTGCATGGTATTCGGTCAAATTGGACGCGAACGAATACAGTTCAACGAAGATACGCTTTGGTCGGGACATCCGATTGAAGCGGAAAGCAATTCGCTTGCAAGCAAAAACGCCGCCACGCTAGCGCGAGTCCGAGAACTGGTCGAGCAAAACAAATATTCCGAAGCGCAAGCATTGTGCGACGAAAAAATGTTGGGCGACTGGAGCGCATTCTATCTTCCGTGCGGCGACATTTTTTTGGACTTCGATGCGGACGGCGAAAACATCACTGACTACACAAGAACGCTCGACTTGCAAAATGCCGTCGCCATTACAAAATACAGCTCCGCGCGTTTTGGAAAAATTACGAGGACAGTTTTTGCTTCCCATCCGCGCGACGCTATTTTTATCAACATTGCCTCCAACAAAAAATCCGCGCTTGATTTCCGCATTGAACTTCAAAGCCCGCTGCAAAACACATTTTCTTTGCAAGCCATTTCTTCAATCGAAGCGGAAATCATTTTGCAAGGTCGCGCGCCTGATTCAGGCGAAATGCTTCCGCCGTATGAGCCGCCCGTCCGTTACGATGAAAGGCGCGGAATAAAATTTTGCGCCATCACAAAAGCGATTTTACAAGGCGGCTCAATTCGCGCGAAAAAAAATTCGCTTGAAATATGCGGCGCAGATTCCGTCACAATAATCATCTGCGCATCCACCAATTTCGCCGACTACAAAACCGAGCCGAACGATTCAAAAATTGACTGCGTTCAAAAAGCACGGCTGATGATGGAAAATGCCTCGGCAGCATCATTCAGCGAAATCCTTTGCGAACACAAGCGCGATTTTTCTTCAATATTCAATCGCGTTGAATTTTCTCTGCAAGAAAAAATTCCGTCAAGATTTTCTCCCGCAAACTATTTTAACTTTGGTCGCTACTTGTTGATTTCGTGCTCGCGCGAAAAAAGCCAAGCCGCCAATTTGCAAGGAATTTGGAATCAAGACATGCGCCCTGCGTGGAATTCAAATTACACGACGAATATCAATTTGCAGATGAACTATTGGCCGTCCGAAACGTGCGCGTTGGGCGATTTGCACGAAGGGCTTTTTTCTCTTTTGCGCGACTTGGCGGAAATTGGAAAAAATACGGCGCATGTTCGCTACGGTGCGGGAGGCTGGTGTTGCGCGCACAATACTGACCTTTGGCGAAAGACGACTCCGGCAGGCACTTCAAGCGAATGGGCATTGTGGCCAATGGCGGGCGTGTGGCTTTCGACGCATATTTGGGAGCACTTTGTTTTTTCGCTCGACGCGAAATTTTTGCGCGACAATTTTTTTGTTATTCAAGGCGCGACGGAATTTATGCTCGACTGGCTTTTTGACGACGGCGGCATTCTTGCGACTTGTCCTTCAATTTCGCCAGAAAATAATTTTTTGGATTCAAGCGGAAAAAAATGCTGTGTCACAAAATCAAGCGAAATGGACTTGAGCCTTGCGCGAGAACTTTTTGTCTGCTATGAAGAACTTTTTTTCGCGGCAAAAAAACTGAACGTGACGCTTGACAAACAATCTGAAATCGTGTTGCAAAAAATTCATGCCGCGCTGTCAAAAATTCCCGCTCCAAAAATCGGAAGCGATGGTCGCATCTTGGAATGGCGCGAAGAATTTGCGGAATCAGAGCCTGGACACCGCCACCTTTCGCATTTGTTTTCGCTGTATCCTGGTCACGAATTTTCTCGGATGAAAGACGATGTTAATCGAAAAAAAAAATTTGCGGCGGCAAAAGCCTCGCTCGACTACAGACTTTCGCACGGCGGCGGACATACAGGTTGGAGTTGCGCGTGGGTGATTTTGCTCTACGCGCGGCTGGGCTTGGGCGAAAAATGCGCGGAATATTTGAACACGCTTTTTGAAAAACTCACGCTGCCAAACTTGCTCGATGTTTGCCCGCCGTTTCAAATTGACGGCAACTTTGGAGGAACTGCCGCAATCGCGGAAATGCTCGTCCAAAGCGAATGCAATATATCGCCCGACGGAAAAATGTTCGTCAAAATAGTGCTTCTCCCCGCGCTGCCAAAAAATTGGACGAGCGGAAAAATTTCTGGGCTTTGTGTCCGCGGCGGATTTTCCATTTCATTGGAATGGAGCGACGGAAAACTTTCGCGATGGGACATCAGAAAAAACACTGAATCCCCGATGGAAGTTCAGACAGAAATTTATTACAATGGAGAGAGAATAAAATGAAATTCAAAAATCCTGTCATTCGCGGAATGAATCCCGATCCAAGCGTGTGCGCGGCGAACGGAATGTTTTATCTTGTAACCAGTTCCTTCAATTACTTTCCGGGCATTCCGATTTATGAAAGCGACGACCTCATCAACTGGCGACAAATCGGGCATTGCCTGACGCGTTCGGAACAACTGCCGTTGGAAGGCGCGACGATTTCATCGGGCATTTTCGCGCCGACGATTCGATTCTATGACGGCGTTTTTTATGTCGTCTGCACGAATACGAGCGGAATAGGAAATTTCCTTATAAGCGCGAACAATCCGAGCGGCGAATGGAGCGACATTGTAAAAATCGAGCAAGACGGAATTGACCCGTCGCTGTTTTTTGACGATGACGGCACAGCGTACTTCATGAGCAACGGCAATGATGAAAACGGACGACCTTGTGTTCTTTGCGCTCCGATTGATTTGGCAAGCGGAAAACTTTTTCAAAAGCCGCGCGCGCTTTGGCACGGAACGGGCGGGCGATTTTTGGAAGGACCGCATTTGTATAAAATCGGCGCGACATATTACATAATCGCGGCGGAAGGCGGAACGGAATATGGACACACTTCAATTTGCGCGCGCTCCAGAAATTTGTGGGGCGAATACGAATCGTGCCCGCGAAATCCTGTCCTTACAAACCGCGACAAAGGTGGCTACGAATTGCAAGGCGCGGGGCACGGCGACCTTGTGCAAGCGGCCGACGGTTCGTGGTGGTTTTTGCATCTTGCGTTCAGGCAACAAGAAAAATGGCTTACATTCCATCAACTCGGTCGCGAAACATGCGCGGAAAAAGTTGAATGGCGTGACGGCTGGCCTGTAATCGGCGCGGAGGGAGTTGCGCTGCTCCAAGCGGATTGTCCTGACTCACATAATTTCGCCGAACAAAATTTCTCGTTCAAAAAAACTTTCGCTTCGATTCAAAAATGCGAATGGAACTATTTACGAAATCCCGATTTCAGCCGATACGAATTCGGGCAAAATTCTTTGCGCCTTTACGGAACGGAAATCGGCATCGAGTCTGGCAAGTCGCCGACACTCATCGCGATTCGTCAAAGTGAATTCAGCGAAAGCATCTCTGTCACAGTCGCTCCAAATGAGACTGAAGCAGGCATTTCAATTTTTATGGACGAAAGCCACCACTACGATGTTTTCGCAAAAAAATGCGCAGACAAAATCCGCGTGTCGGCGAGAATCAGAATCGGACAGGCGTTCACAGAAAACGCATTGCAAATAAACGGTGCAATCGAAGCACGACTTTACTGCGACTGCTCGGCAGAACAATATTCGCTTGGTGTGGAAAGTGGCGACAAGCGGCGCGAACTTTTTTGCGCTCAAAGCCGCTATCTTTCATCCGAAGTCGCAGGCGGCTTTACTGGCGTAATGCTCGCACTTTTCGCGGTGGGCAAAGGCGCGGCAGAATTCAAGGAATTGATAATTGAGCACAAAGAGTGATGATAAAAAAGTAGCACAAATATTGCGATTTTTTTCAAATTGAATTTATCCAGTTGCGTTGCAACTTTAGAAACTTGCTTATCGACTTTTATGGGAGTAAATTATGCTACATGAAAAAATCAACTTGCCTGTCCGATATTTGGACAAGGGCGTGAAAAACAATGGGGCAAAGCCAAATTTGACGACGTACATTTTGGACAACTACGCGGAATTTTCAGCGGAACGCAAGCGACCGCTCGTTTTGATTTGTCCGGGCGGCGGCTACGAATTTCTTTCAGACCGCGAGGCGGAACCTGTAGCGATAAAAATGAACGCGCTGGGATTCCATGCGGCGGTGTTGCGCTACAGCCTTGCTCCGATGGACTTTCCCGCCGCGCTGCTTGATTTGTGCGAAGCCGTCGCGTTGTGCCGAAAGCGCGCCGCAGAATGGAATGTTGACGCGGAAAAAATTGTCGTCGCGGGATTCTCTGCCGGCGGACACCTTGCCGCAAGTCTGGGCGTCTACTGGAAATCGCCGCTCATTCAAAAATACCTGCCGCTTTCTGCAAACGATGTCCGCCCAAACGCGCTGTTGCTTGGCTATCCTGTAATCAAGTCGGGCGATTTTTCGCACGAAGGTTCTATAAAAAATGTGCTGGGCGGCGCGACAGACTTTACCGAAGCCGACGCAAGCCTCGAGCGACTCGTCAGCCAAGACACGCCCAGGACATTTATGTGGCACACAAACGAAGACGGATGCGTCCCATTAGAAAACTCTCTTGAGTTCGCTTTGGCATTGCGGCGCGCAGGCATTCCGTTTGAATATCATATTTTTGAAAAAGGCGGGCACGGTCTCTCGCTCGCCACAAAAGAAACCGCATGGCCCAACGGCGTTGGCGACGAACCGACTTGCGCCGCATGGCCGGAACTCTTCGCGCGCTTCATAACGGGCGCGTTCGGAAACAAGCATCGTTTTCAAACATGTCTCGCATAAAAAAATCCCCGCTTTTGAAGCGGGGATTTTTTTATTTGTCGTCAACCCAAATTAAAAATTTCCGCGTGAAGTGACACCTTTTTTGTCATTGCGAACCCCGCATGGCGTCCTCCGTCATTGCGAGACCGCGTGCGGTCGTGGCAATCCACAGACAATGGATTGCTTCGTTTCACTCGCAATGACGAGACGTGATTATTGTGACCCGTGCATAGCGTCTTCTGTCATTGCGAAGTCCGCAGGAATGAAGCAATCCACTTTGTAAATAGATTGCTTCATCGATTGCTGCGATTTCTTCTCGCAAAGACAGCGTTCATCACAACTTACAAATTAATTCCGACTGTAAAGGAAATCATTCCCGTGTCAGTCTTCCAGCCCTTGCCGTTGCTGTGATCCTTGATGTCAGTGCGCTCGTACCACAGATCAAACCAAACATGCTCGAACGGTGTAAGCCTCACGCCTACTTTTGTCGTAAGCGTCACGTCCTTCGGGTTGTATGTCGGCTTCACATTGAAGTTGGCGTATGCAGAACGCGTGATGTACTCCGTGCTATAAGACGACTTCATATAATTCGCACTTGGAACATACCAAGCGAATATATAAGGCATAATCACTTTAGTCGCCTGAAACTCCACCTGAGCCAATATCGCCCACAAGAAGTCGTCGTATTTCGTTCTGTCATAGTAACTGCCCACGTCTTTGTCGTTTTCTTTACGGCTACTTCCATCTGGTGCCCAATAGTCTCTCCTGGTGATGTTCATAAATTCCGCCTCAATGTAGCCGCCCAATTTTATCGGACTTGTCCTGGGATCAACGTTGAGCGAGAACACTGCGTTCAAAACGCCATTTTGATTCACGTTTGCGCCAATCCCCATTCCCACTCGGCTTGAAGGTCCATTTGCCAACTGCATTCCGCCAACCTTGTCAGAATGGGCGTACTTTTTGTCCGCCCCGAAAAACAGCCACTCAATTCCGCCGCCTATCTCGAACTGAAAGTCATCGACATAAGGACGCGCGGCGCGAAGTTCGGCAGTGCGCTTGGTTTGGAACAAAAAGTCCGCGCCGACATAAGGTCGGAGCACTCCGCCCCCTCCAATTTGGAAATCATGCTCATAGCCGACCCCGAACGCGAACGGCGCTTCCGCCAAAGCCTTTTCGTCTTCGTCTTGGAAACCGTCCGTATTCTGCGAACTGCTCGTAGTCGAAGTGATTACATTGTCGTCTGAAGTAAGCTCATCGCGGCTCTTTTCAGCAGGCGAATACACATCGTAGTTTATCGCATAGAGCGAAGTAAACGAAATCTTGGAACCGAACACTGGCGTCAAAGAGAAGTCCGCGCCAAACACCCAAGAGTTGTCAGCATTTTCATATCCGTTCTTCCAAGAACCCGCCTTAAGTATGGTCTTGAACATATCGCCGTCATAGCCCACGGCGTACATACCGTAAATCTGAACTTCCCTTTCGTCAAGGTGAACAAGATCCATTCCTATCACTTGACTGATTTTCGGCGTGTCGTAACCTCCGCCCACATGCAGCAACGGCAACTGGAAATACTGGTTGTCGTCATCGTAATCCTCGGCGATAACATCATCGAACATTGTCCTGATAGACATTGTGTTCATTGTTATCTGCGGGTAGATTCCCGCGATGCTCGCCCATACTTTCTTGTATTGAATTTTCGCCGACAAGTTTGTAAGGGCAAAAGTGCTTTCGATGCCGTCCTCGTCGTTGTCCTTTTCGTCAGCGAAATTGTCCCTGTTGGTAATTGTATAGCCGCGCCACGCCGTGACCCATCCGCTGGCAGAAAGAGAAATCGTTATCGGATCTTTTCTCTCCGTCGCGCCATAGTTTTTGAACGGCGTAAGTTCGAACCAAAGGTCGCATCCCATGTCCGTGAAAAGCCCCGTAGAGCCATCGCTTAAGTCGCCGGTAAAAGTCGTGCTCACTTCAAGGGCACTCGACGCGCCATTAAAGAACGGAATGTTGAATTCCGCGAACGCATTCAGAGCAACGAGCAAGGCGGCAGCGACGGCAAGCAATATCTTTTTCATAAAAACTGCCTCCTTAAGACTAAAGGCGAATTACGCAAGAAAAACCAAGAGTGCCTTTTCCAGTATCGTTGCCGCTTGCACCATCTGCTTTGTCAACTCTTACGGCATTCGAATACCATAAATCAAGCGAGAACAACTGCATCGGCGTGAAATAGACACCAACCTTGCCTTCAAAGTAAGTATTGCCGGTGAAGTAACGCTTGTTCTCGGACATTTCAGGATAATACTTGACATTAATGTAAGGCAAGAAAATTCCCTTTATCAAATATTCAATCTGCGCCTGAATCGCAGTCTTCATATTATTCTTGCCGACTCTGGCGAACTCAACTTCCAAAAAGTAGCCCAAGTTGGGAATGAGCGCCTTGCGGTCAGCAAGCTCAAACGCGCTGATGACGATGTTCGTCCAAGTGTCGCCGGGATTCATACAAACATTTGCGCTCACCGAAATGCCGACCGGAATTATTTCGTCATAGTCGATATCGCGATGCTTCGCCATAAAGTCTTCGCCGCGGAAATACAAGTAAGTTCCAAAGCCGATTTCCATGTTGCGGTTGTCGGTGTCATCATAGTCAATGGACATATCCACCCCTGCGAAAGGCTTTAAAACCATCTTGTCCGTGAGCGGAATCTTGTAGTCCACGCTCAGTCCCAATGCCGCAGGACTTTCATCAGTGTCCTTGTCAGTATTCACGCCCACCAATCCCGAAAAGTCGATGCTCATTTCTTCTACAGGATACGCCGAAGCGTCAAGCCCGAAGTACCATGCGTTGTTGTTGTTGTCGCGTCCGTTGAACAAAGAAGCGGCCTTTGCCAAAGCCGTAAATTTGCTGAACTCCACTCCGATGCCAAGCTGCCCCGAAATATCGTCTTTGTAATTGGTCTTGATGGTATTCAGGTCGTCGCCATCGCCCAAGTAGTCGCGCGTAAGCCGTTCGCCCAAAAGCGGCAAATCCAACTTGTTGTAGCGCGTCTTTGAATAAAGCGCGTACTGTTTTTTCAAATACCATCGGTCGTCAGTGTCCATCACTTCGTCAAAAATCGAAACGAGCGACGCCCTGTTCACTTCCATCGGGTTTGTAGTGCCCGCCACTTGCAAGAAAAAATTCCGCCAGACGACATCCGCCGTAAGCTCGCCATAAGAAAGCACGAGCGGGCGATTCATCCAAGTGTTCACGGTGTCCGCCTTGTAGTTGCCTCCTTTTGCATAGTAGGCTTCAAGCCATTGGAAGCACATGTCCTTTAAGACAAGTCGCACGCCCGGCTGCATGTAGTTGGACTGCCTGTAGCCGTATTCTCCCGCAGAAAAAAGCGGCAAATAGAATTCAATGCCGACATTGCTTTCAAGTCCGACAGACTTGTTCTCAATATCCCAAATGAATTCAGTGCCCACTTCAATTCCCATGCGCGCAGTATTCCCAAGTTTCAAACCTCCAGAGGAAGCATCCAACTCCTCGATTTCCTCCGCCACATCATTTGCCTCTACTTCCTCTTCAATCTCTTGGGCGAATATCAAAGGGCATACCGCCAAATGAATTAAGAATGTGGCAATCAACAATGCAATTCTTTTTTCCATAGTCCACTCCATTCCTTGTAAATTAAACTTTATTCCCAGCGCAACTGCGCCGATTTTGTTTTTATATCAATACCTTTCCAAAAGATCCAATGAAGCCCATGTCCCCGTTTCGTTCCCGTCCTTGTCAACGAGCTTTATCTCAAAGTGCGCATAACTTGGAAGGTTTTTCGGTCCTGCCGACGAATATGTTATGCCAACAGTGCCCAATTTCGTAAAGTCCACATTGCGCCTAAACGAAAAATATTGGGGCACTCCTCGCCAGCTGTCAGTAGGACGCCAATACCATTTGATATCGTAACCGCAAACATCTATCGTGATGTCGTCAAACGGAAGGCTGGCGAAATCCGTATCCGCGTTTACCGTTTCGTTGGAATAGAGCGTAAGCAGACCATCGCGCACGCCGCCATAAAAGTAAATCTTAAAGCCGCGCACATATTTGTAGTCAAAGTCCACATCCTCCGAATTGGCCACCTCGCTCGCCGTGACGACCAACGCATTGGGCACCTGCGGATTGTCAGCAGCCATTTCCCCATCGCCGCAGGAAAACAGGACGAAGAAACCAAGCGAGACAAATATCGCCAAAATGATTTTCCTCATCAACAAAACCTCCTTATAAATTTTGAACATTGCCATAAACCGTAGCTCGCTCCGTAAACCAAACGTTGTCATCAACCCAATTGCACACGTTTCGCTTTGCGAAAGTCGCGGTCGCGTAGCGACCTGTCATCAACCCGGATTAAAAATTTCCGTGCGAAGCGACACCTTTTTTTGTCATTGCAAGCGAAGCGAAGCAATCCACAGTCTGACCAGATTGCCTCACCCCTGCGTAGTTCGCAATGACAATGAGGCTGTCATTGCGAGCCGCAAAGATTTCCACCGCTCGTTTTTTAATCTATCACTTCATACTTGACTTCAGTGACAGTCAGCTCAACGCCAGTTCCTTCCACACAGTCCCATTTATTAGGCTCATCCAATTTGACAACATAACTATAGTTTATGAAATCCAACGAAACAATATTCGTAAAATCGCATTCGTTCCAAGTCGTGACACCGGTATCCCAATTCGTTTCCGATCCGTCTTCAGGTATGCATGTTACTTCAACTGTTTTGCCTGACGTGCCAAACCAACCAACATTGTACTGTTTGGACTTCTTTCCATTCGCATCAACCATCATAAAAGCCAAACCATCAGCAGTCCCTGCGGGCTGTTCCTTCGCGTGCTTTCCGGTTACAGTCACCTTTAGTTTTTTCCCTTCAAGATTCAATGTGGAAACAAGAGCATATTTATTGCTAGGTCTCTTCCAATCGTATTCTGGCGCATCAAGCGTGAACGGCGTAACACCTCCCAATACAGGTCTGCCAGCCTCCACAGACTCTCTTGAAGAAAAATCGTTGCACCCCCCCCCGCAAAAAATCATCGCTCCACAAACGGCCACAAACAAAGCCCATTTAATTTTTGAAAACAGCTTGCTCAACCACGCCACCTCCTTTAAAAATCAAGTCCGCAGAAATCTTCAGATTTCGAGGAACTTGATTTCGTCCGCAATCGCGACTTGTCGCATTGCGGATAGTAAATAAACGAGTTTTCAAAGAAAACTCGAAGTTAAGATTGTCGCGCGAGTTTTTCGCAAAAATAATAACACGAAAAACTCGGTAGCAAGTCGCAAGACTTGCGTAGCATTTTTAGCGACAATCTTAAACCTCCTAATATATTTAATGAAATTATCTCCCAACTATTCCGCGCGAGCAACCGTAAAGAATGCAGGAAAAAACTTGAATTTTTTTTAAATGCGGCAAATAAAAAAGCGACGAGCCAAACAATGTCAACTCGCCGCTTGGTAGCGCGCCTAACAGGCTAGCACAGAATATAGATTGATGGAAAAAATGCTCTTGGGCTGTATCTTAATTACATTTTTTGTGTTTACTTTTAAAAATGCCGTAATTTTTTTACGGCAAACCTATTTACTTTTTTCAAAAATGACGATATTATTTTAGAGGTAACTATGTTAAAGCGATTTGCAGTAAAAAATTATAGAGGTTTCTCGGAAAAAATAGAATGGGATTTGGCAAAACATAGGGACTATGAATTTAACCCATCCTTGATAAAAAATGATATAATAAAAAATGCCATAATTTATGGACCGAACGGTTCTGGAAAGAGCAGTTTTGGTTTGGCAATATTTGATATAGTGAATCACTTGACACAAAAATGGAAACGATCTGACTATTATTCAAATTTCATATATGCAGGTGCACCCAAAAAGGCAGTAGAATTTGAATATGAATTTAGTTTTTTTAACAATGACAAAACCGAGATTGTTTTATATGAATACTCAAAGAATAATAAATGCCAACTTGTAGAGGAAAAACTGACTGTAAATAAAACTGAAATATTTCATCGCGCTCAGAATTTTGTAAACCTGTCCTCGGAATTCCCATTGACAGACAAGGTGAAAGACGAGATTTCGACAATAGACAACAAAGCCAATTTTTCGCTTGTTAATTATTTGACTTCAACATTTCCTCTTCCCACAGGACATTACTTGCTTTCATTGCAGAATTTTGTCAATTCAATGTTATGGTTTCGTTCGCTAGAAGACAGAGGTTTCATCGGATTAACAAATGCGAGTGAAAATATTCAAGAATTTATCATAAAAAATAATTTAGTTGATGATTTTTCAAAGTTTCTTGAATCTGTGAGCAAGCAAAAATTCAATTTTTCAAAACCAAATAAAAATGACAAAACTTTGCAAGTCAAAATAGGTGAAAATAAAATTGATTTTGCTGACATAGAATCTACAGGAACAAGTTCTCTTTCGCTTTTGTATTATTGGATCAAACACATGAATAAAGCTTCTTTTGTTTTTATTGACGAATTTGATGCTTTCTATCATTTTAAATTGTCGTTTGAAGTTTGCAAAATATTGTTCGACTTGGATTGTCAGGTGTTCTTGACGTCTCACAACACTTTTTTGATGACGAATGACTTGCTAAGACCTGATTGCGATTTTATTTTGAAAGACAATTCCATTAAGGCGATTTGTGATTGCACCGACAAGGACTTACGCGAAGGGCATAACATAGAAAAACTGTTCAGAAGCGGAGTCTTTGACTGATGATATTGTTTATTGTCGAGGGAGCACTCAGAGAACTTCAAATATTCAAAACCATTGAATATCTTTATTTTGATGAAAAGCCTCCAATCATTTGTAGTTATTGCAACAATATTTATTCATTGTACAAAGACATGATAGAAACTGGATTTATAGAAAGCGCACTGTCGGTTTTACAAAGGGCATACAAAAAACGAAATGACCATTCCCTTGATGGCATAAAAGAATTTGAAGTCTCTGAAATCTATCTATTTTTCGATTATGACTGTCACCATCAGAACAAAAAACAAAGTCTTACATTGGAAGAATTGAACGCTCAACTCAAAACACTTTTGGAATTCTTTTCCAACGAAACTGATAACGGAAAACTTTATATAAACTATCCAATGGCAGAAGCCATACGTTACACAAAAAAACTCCCTGATAAAAATTTTATAAATTATGAAATTAAAATTTCTGAAAGTGGGAAGAAATTCAAAGAAAAATCTGATGATTTTTCAGATTATGGCAATTATGATTTTATTTGCTTTAGATTGAACAAAAGGAATCAGATAATACCACCTACTCTAAAAAAGAAGCAAATCGTAAAAACCAATTGGGAATTGTTAAAACAGCAAAATTTGGACAAGGTAAATGCTATTTGTGATAAATCACTACAAAAAAATGGAAAACATGAAATACTGAATCAACTCGATATTTTTAATGCTCAACTTGAAAAATATGAGAGCAAAGGACATATTGCAATTCTGAGCGCGTTTCCAATTTTTCTTTTTGATTATTTTGCTCCATAAAAAATCAAGAGCGATTTTCAAAATCTCGATTGACAGCGCGGCGATTCCAACATTTAAAATGAGCGACCAATTTGCGTCGCTCATTTTAACTCGAGTTTTCTACGAAAATTCGCCCATTCACTGCGATTTTCGCTTGAAACTTCGATAGCAAGTCTTCGACTTGCATACTTGTTGCGAAAACGATTCGCTGCAAAATCGCAGTTTTTAACAACTTTCAAATCTTCAGATTCGAGAGTTATTAAAAATTTAAGGAACTTTATATTATTTCATAGGTCAAAAATAAGTTTTTTACAAAGATTTCAAAATTTCATCGTGGCACACATCGGCGTTTGTCTTCAACTCCGACTTCACCACATGCCCAAGCGTAAAAAGATGCACGAAAATGCCGTTGCGTCTTGCGACTTTTATAGCGGGCACAAAATCGCTGTCCGCAGTAACAAGTATTATGTTTTCCGTTACTCCGTTATAGGCAATCCACGCAATGTCAAGCCCGATTTTTATGTCAACGCCCTTTTGCTTCAAGTCTGGTCTAAAGTCATCGTCAGTGTGCGGATTTTTGTCGTAGCAGTTTTCTTTGAGCGTCCAACCATTAAAGGAAAGTTTTCCCTCACGAACTGCAAAGAAAGACAAGTTGCGTATATCATTCAAAAGCTTTATCCCATTCTTATATTGCGGTGTCGTAGAAAAATTGTATTTGGTTTTCGTAATTTTTGTTTCGACTTCTTCATCACAAGGACGACAGTCGTAAAAATAAATGCGGTAACTATCCTTTTTCGATAAAGGCAACTTTTCAATTAGTCTGTTAGCAAAGCCTTCGACATCTTTAGCCGCTATGTCCTTCTTGTACGCGGTATGGAATTTTCTGCGGAGAAACGCTCCATCAATCAAAACTGCAATATCCATACAATCCTTTCAGACAAAAAAATAGACCTACTCAAGGGACAATCCAGCCGAAGCCTATTTGTTTAATATAAACCCTTTTTTTCGGTCTTTTGTTACTTATAAGTATACATCTTTCTCCCAAATTTGTCAAGTATTTTTTCATTAAAGAAACATTTAAAATCAGCAACTAAAATTGCGTTTACGACAGTTCTTGAATTTAACAATTCGCTTACTGTCGCAAATTAAGGAATTTATTTTTTACATTCCATCGCAATTTTCAAAAACACAAAAATTGAAAAATTCATTCTGAAAAATAATCCGCAATGAAAGCAACAGCCCCGGAAGAAAACCCATTCCGTTTCCTCCCATGGCTGCCAAAAGAACCGTGCAAAGCCGTGCTCTGCCAAAAGCGTGAGTTCGGAAAATTTCAGTTTCCCGAACTCACGGCAAGTTTAACTCGTCGCGTGAGCATTTTACGGATTGGCACGAAGTACCTATGCGTGAGTGATTATTCAGCAGAATCCCCGCACTCGTCTCATAAACATTCCAACATGGTTGACGAGAACAACGTGGGAAAAACGTCTCTGTCCAAAATTTTGGACAGAGACTCACACTGCGTCAAGCGTTGGTTATGCCGTAGCATAACGAGCAAAACTCACTTTGTATAAGTTGATGGCTACTCAAACTTCACACTCTCAATAGTCAAGTCATAATCCGAAGTGCTGAATTTGATTGTTTTGAGGGCAGTGATTTTTTTGCTATCTGCTGACAAAGAAACATTATTACTATTTCCGCTTTCATTAGGTCCGCCAAGTCCCCACAAAGCATTAAGCGTGTCTCCATTTTCATTGAATAACATAACATTTCCAGTCCAACTGTTTGCTACTGAGCAACCGTATGTAAACGAAATTTTGCTGAACTTTGAAACGTCGATGTCTTTGCCAAAGTCAATGCTCGCATATTTTCCGGCGGGTATTTTGAGTTTGCCATCTTCAATTGTGCAGTTTTCGTCCATTTCGATTGTGTATGTAATTCCTGTCACTTCGTGCGACTCACCGTATTGAGTCCAAGTGTACCCGGCAGTCCCATTTTCAGCAATCTTAATTTCCATTGCCGTAACGCTAATAGCATCGTCAGACCCTTTTTCAACTGTAAGACCGCCGATTATGAGTTCGTCCGTATTGTAAATCTGTGCGCCGACAAGATATTTTGAATTGTCAAACACAGAGCCCCATACCGTGTCTTTCACAAGATCCTTTTTATTTTCGCCATTCTCAACCTCGTAGAAAGCACCAGTCAAACCTTTTATAAACTCGGCACTATCCCATGCAACATCGCCACTGTCTGCAAGGTAAAGGCAGATATTTCCAGCATAACTTTTCGACGTGAATTTAAGCGTTGCGTAATCTTTCATAGAGACACCCTTGTCAAAGGTGTACATAGCGCGAACTTCTTTATCAGAGTTGTCGGCTTTAAATGTAACAAGCCCATCACTTTCTGCAAAAGTGCAACCTTTTTCGATTGCCGTGGGAATTCCAGTTTTTTCAGCACCGATGTTATCGCCATAATTTTTGTCAACGATAGGTCCCGTAACGGTCACGCCAAGGTCAGAAAAGAATTTTGTTCCAACGCCCCCTGACGTATCTCCTCCGCCATCATCCGGATTTGTTGTACCCCCCCCGTTCCTGAATCGTCAGGAACAGTGGTATTGCCACCTCCGTTGGTTTCATCGTCCGAAGAAGAATTATTGCAGCCCACAAAAATCATCGCGCCAAAAATCGCCGCAAACAAAATCAATTTAGCAGTTGATAATATTCTGCTCATACCAAGACCTCCAATAAAAAGTCAAGAGCGATTTTGGGAAATCGCGATTGGCTTTTTAGCGTGCGCGCTCACTGCGCGCACATTTAAAATATGCGAGTTTCCAACGGAAACTTGTCATGAAAAAAGCATCGCGCCATCTGTGCGGCACTTTTGCCATAACTCCCTAAACTATTCATTCACAAAATTATCCCCCAACTATTCCGCGCGAGCAACATTAAAAATTGCGGGAAAAAACTTGAATTTTTTTTAAGGACTGCCGCTTGACAGCGTGGGCTGCACAATGAGCGAATTTTCTATAAAAAACGCAAATTCACCTCGCCATTTCAAAAAAGCACTTTCACAAATCGCGCAAATTTGCTAGAATGGTTTTATGTCCGAGAATTCTGAGCAAGTGGAAAGCCGCACGATCCGCGAAATTTTGGCGCATTACAAAAAAGAAAATTTTTTCATAAACAAGGCGAACGACGAAGTCGAGCTTGACGTGGTTTTGATTCAAAGTTTGATTGAAAAATTCTTTCGGATTATTTTTCCGGGATTTTTCCGCGAGCGCGATTTCAAAGCCAGCGATCCCGAAATCTACATTTCGGTTTTGTGCCGCGAAGTGATGCTCATTTTGAACAGGCAAATTTTTTTGGCACTGAAAAAACTTCCCGAAAATTCCGCGCAGTCCGGCGAAAAGAATTTCGATGAAAACGCATTGCTCGACAAGGCGCGAAAAATCACGCACGAATTTTTCGGACGGATTCCGCGCGTCCGTGAATTTTTGGAAACGGACTTGCAGGCGGCGTTCGACGGCGACCCCGCCGCGTTCGACAAGACGGAAATCATTTTGTCGTATCCCGGATTTTACGCCACCGTCGTGAATCGGCTCGCGCACGAAATTTTCGTTTTGGGAGTTCCGCTCATTCCGCGCATTTTGACGGAGTTCGCGCACAGCCGCACGGGAATCGACATTCACCCCGGCGCGACCATCGGAAAATATTTTTTCATTGACCACGGGACGGGAATCGTCATCGGCGAAACGACGGTCATCGGCGAGCATGTCAAAATCTATCAAGGCGTCACGCTCGGCGCGGTGAGCACGAACGGCGGCCAAAAATTAAAAGGCGTCAAGCGTCATCCGACAATCGAAGATAATGTGACGATTTATTCCGGCGCGTCAATTTTGGGCGGCGACACAGTAATCGGAAAAAATTGCGTCATCGGCGGAAACACGTTCATCACAAAATCGGTCGCCCCGCAAACCACGGTGAGCATAAAAAAAGTCGAAAGCGCGCGCTAAATTTGCGCGTCAATTTTCACTTCATATTTTACAATTCTCCGCGAAATTTTCTGACATTAAATTTAAACTATATTTTCAACAAAAAATTTGTAAAAAAAATTTTTTAAAAACCTCTTGCAAAAAAATGAAAGTTAGTATATGCTATTTTTAGTTATCATTAACTAACAAAACATAAAAAATTACAAGGAGCTTTTATGAACAAAAAAATTTTGACATCGCTCGCCGCGATTACAATGCTTGGCGCGTCCGCTCTTTGGGCGCAGGAAATCAGCTTCACGAACGAGCTTTCTTCCGACATCGTTACCATCGACAAAATTTGGGACGATGAAAACAGTTTCGCCGGCATCACGGAAAACGCGGCCGTGGAATTTTCTTCGGAAAAAGTTGACGCTTATCTCGAAGTGGAATTCAGTTTGGGCACAGGAAAAGGCAATGAAACTTCCGAAACCGACCATTTGAATTTTGCCTGGACGGATTTAGATTTTTGGTTGCATTTCCGACCGATTGAAATTCTCACGCTCGCGTTCCATGATGATTTGTGGATGAACGGTTCGTACCTGCCGCTTTGGGACGACAACGCGCCAGCGGGCGGGCTTGGCTCTTCTGGCTTCACTGTGATGGTCGAGCCGCTTGAAGGACTTCGCATCTCCGCCACAATGCCGATGGACAATCTCGACGACGAGATTGCAAATTTTTTGAATGGCAAAAAAGAGGATGGCGAACACAAGCCATTCAATTTTGGAATTGGCGCGGAATATGATTTTGGCGATTTCTTTTCCGTGGGCGCAAAAGTCGGCGACATCATTGACAGCGATGAAATTTATTTCGGCGTTTTCGCGATGCTTCGCCCTTTCAAATCCGATGATTTGATAATCCGCGCGGGCTACGGTCATTACGAAGGCGTGGGCGTATTGGAAGAATTGGATTATTCCGAAAATCTTTCGCTCGCAGGAAAAAATATTTTCAATGCCTCCGTCGAATGGAATGTGAGCGATTTCTCAATCGTCGCGGAAATTGTCGCAGACACAGATGCCGACGATGAAGACGAATCGACATACGATATGTACATCGGCGCGGGAATCGGCTATGCATTTAATGAAAATTTTTCGGTGGGCTTGGGCGGACAGTGCTTTTTGGATTTTGGCGAAACGGAAGCAAAGCCAATTTTCGGCTTTGAGCCTTCAGTCGCCGCCGCATTCGGAAATCACGAATTTTCACTCGCCGCCGACTTTGAATTTTGCGATGGAAATATTTTCGTGAAATTCCCGATTTCATACGTCTATTCATTTTAATTTAAATGAAATGCGCTTGCGATAAAAATGCAAATTTTTATCGCAAGTCATAAAACAAACATCACGAATTCAAAATTTTAATCACAAATTTGCGATATTCTCACATAATTTTATCGCAAACGCGGCAAAAAATATCGCAAGCCGTAATTTTTTATCGCAACTTCAAAAATGTTTTTCGCTTTTTATCGCAACGCCGCGAACTTTTGCACAATTTTATCGCAAGTTGAAAACCAAACTTCACACATGCAAAAGTTTATCGCAAATTGCGATATTCTCACATAATTTTATCGCAAACATGGCAAAAAATATCGCAAATTCAAAATTTTATCGCAAGTTGCAAAACAAAACTTCGGCGCATTCAAGAGTTATCGCAAATCATGACAAAATAATTTTTGTGCATAATGATTTGCGATAAACTTTATCGCAACTTCAAAAATGTTTTTCGCTTTTTATCGCAAATGCATATCAAATTTCTAAAACGAAAAGTGGAAAATCGCAATGAGCACTTTTATGGACTGCATTTGGAATTCCTTATTGAAGAATTTTCATTGTCATGTTATAATGGGAAAGAAATTGACATCTTGATTTGCGCAGAGGATTTCATACCACTACGCTTGCTTGAGATATGTTGATTTTTTTTAAGTTAATTTTAAATTAAAATGAACGAAGCGTCTGTAAAAAACAAAATAGAATACACGGTTTCTCTTGTAAGTGATTTCGCGAAAAAACATTCGCTTTCAAACACGCAGGCGTTCAACTATCTTGACCGCTTCGGAGCGATTGGATTTATCGAGCGACACTACGACATCGCGCACACACTTCCGTTCTCTGAAATGGTGGAAAACCTTGCGGTTTATTGCAGGAACAGCGGGGGAAATCTCTGATGATTTTATACCATGGCTCTACCGTCGAAATAAAGGAAATTGACCTTGCCTTTTCCAAGCCGAACAAAGATTTCGGAAAGGGATTTTATCTTTCTGACAACTTTGTCCAGGCTTATGAAATGGCACAGTTTAAGGCGGAACTTTTGGGCGGAGTCCCGCTTGTTACAAAATTTGAATTCAACGAAACTATTTTAAAAGGGAACAAGCTAAAAGTCCTTTCCTTTTCCGAATATTCAAAAGAATGGGCAGAGTTCGTTTTTGAAAATCGCAAACAAAAAAAACAGTCATGTATGCATGGGTATGACATTGTCATCGGCCCGATTGCGAACGACCGTGTTGGAATCCAAATCCGTCGCTTTCTTGAAGGTGACATCAGTTTTGAGACATTTCTTGAAAAATTAAAATTCATGAAAGGCATTACATTTCAGTATTATTTTGGCACGCAAAAAGCGATTGAAACTTTGAAGAACAAGGGGCTTTGCAATGACTGATGTAGAATACCAAATTGAATGCACCACGCGAGACCTGGCAGCGTATCTTGTAAACGATTTTTCTTTTGATTCGGAACACGCCTTGCGCATTGTTTACAATTCAAAAACATATGAAAAACTTTGCGACACGAAAACAGGGATTTACTTTCAGAGTCCTTTGTATGTGTACGATTTCTTGAAAAACGAAATAACGACAGGAAGATTACAATAAACTCGCTTATTCAATTTGCAATTTCTCGGCTTATTTCAGCGCGGAGTCAAGGAAATTTTTCAGTTCCGCTTCGGACAAAAGGAAATCTTATCTATATTCATAAATCTGCAAAAACTCTTTCATTTTATTCGGAATGCGATATTTCAATTCGCGTGGTTTGCCTTTTACCGCACTTACCGCATACTCCTGTAAATATGGATACGATGCCATCGTAATTTCATAAACACAGAGCCGTTCAATGCTTATCGAATATTTCATTCTTTTATTGTATGACATCAACTTATCCTTACCAAGCTTCGTGTTCCACCATTTTGTGGTTTCGTAATTGTGCTTGGAATCCTTTTCGGGCGTGAATTCAAAAACTATGTACCAAAGTCTGCCGTTATGTTCTTTCACCAAAAAATCGACATTGCTTTTCTTATTGCCTTGAACAGTTTTTTTTGCATCATCCGATTTCGTGTCTCCATAAAACCATTCTTCAGTCGGGAACTTCAAGTCAAAATCCAAATCGCCTTTCTTTTTACTCGACCACCACAAAATGTGTTTTGTGGAATGAGACTTGAGATATCTCTTTACAAAAAATTCAATGTACCAGCCTTCCCATGCCCCTTGATTTCTGTTTTGGTCGTTTGCAAGAAACATTTCTTCGTAGCATCTTATTCCGTAAAGTTTTTTAGGAAGCGACTGATACATCTGAGTGAAATAGTTTAAAATTTGTTTGTCGGCTCTGATGCTTTCAATTTCTGTGCCAGTCCGCAAGGCGTTGATGTGCTGAACAAAATGTTTTTCATCAAGAACAAGCAATTCATTTTTCGACTTATCAATTCTCCTATAAATTCCACTTTTTAAAGCGTTTAACAAATCAATTGTATGAATATGGGCAGCGGAATTGTTGACATCTCTGCTTGCATAAGTCTCCGCACTAAAGCATACGAACAGCAAAACCCCATCCTTTCCGTCAGGGTAATAATGGTAAACACCGACTAAGACAGTTTCAATGTCATTTTGTTTATTGTGCTGATAAAAAGAAAGAAAATCTTTGCCGATTTCTATTCGCTTCTTTTCAGAACTCCAATCGCCGCCTAAATGATAAATGTTTCGTGTGTAAAAACTCACGGCTCTGCCATTTTGTAATTTTTTTTGAAGCAACAAACGAGAGTTTTCTTCAACTGCGTCTGGAAATAAATTCGTGAACACTTCTTTAAATTTATTTCCTCTAAAAATTTGGTCGCTTTCAGTTTGAATCACGCTTCCATCTTGCAGAATTTGATCTATAATCTTTGCCTTTCTTCGTTGACCAGGCATAACTCTGCCGCTTCTCGCCCATTCTCCAGATTTGTAAACTTTTGCCATTTTCAGTTTTTTCTCCCATATTTGAAAAGTTGTTCCGCCAAAAATCTTACACAGTTCACATTCACTGCGTTTCCGAATTGTTTGTACGCTTGATGGTCGTTTGTGTTTGGCAAAAACTCGTCGGAAAAACTTTGCAAACGTGTCGCTTCTCGTGGAGTTAGCCTCCGCTTGTATTTTCCGATAATTGGAATTTGAACGATTGCTACAAGGGCAGGAAAACTGTCGGGGCGTTTCACGCGTATTCCCGAAGGTCTGTATTGAATGAAGCCGTCCCAAAGCGATTTTATTGAGTCGCCTGCCTGCCATTCGAATTTTCGTTCCGTCGGAGTCAGTCCGTTCAGGTCATTCCATTTTTCCGCCCAGTTGTCGATGAACTCTTTGTTGTTTTTGTACAACGCGCGGTTTTTATGGCATATGCCGGCCTTCCATCCAGGCAAGTCGCTTGTATCATAAGTCGCGTGGAATTCCGAAAACCAAATCGGGAATCCAATCACTGTTTCCTTTATTCCATTGTAAAATTCGTCCCAGCAGTTCAAAGTGTTTTCTTCGTGCGCAGAGATTTTGTATTTCGGGTCTGGATTTTCGTCGATTATCCCCGCCTCATAAATGTTCAGCAAATTCTTGTTTGCTTTTGGAATTTCAAAGTTCAATTCGCCGTCATACAGTTCTTTTCTGATTCCAAGAATGTAAACTCGCTCACGAAGTTGCGGCACTCCAAGTTGATGCGGACTCATCAAAACTTCCCGAAAATTGTAGCCAACTTCGTCCAATGTTTTTTGAATCACTCTCCATGTATTGCCTTTGTCATGCGAAAGCAAATTGCGGACATTTTCCAAAATTATGTAGTCAGGGCGAATTTTCTTGTTTTTCAAAATTCGTACGATTTCAAAAAACAAAGTTCCCTTTGTTTGGTCAGTGAATCCCATTTGCTTTCCCGCTTTTGAAAAAGTCTGGCATGGAAAGCCCGCGCAAAGAACATCGTGCTTGGGAATTTCCGAATCGCTGATTTTCCTAATATCGTGCGCGGAGTCGATTCCAAAATTATCAAGATATGTATCAATGGCGAACGAATCAATTTCTGAAGCAAGAACGCATTTTCCGCCGAGTTGATGCATCGCCTGATGAAAACCGTCTATTCCTGAAAGTAAATCTAAAAAAGTGAACGGCGAAGAGGGCGGTGCAGGAAACGGCACGCAGAACAGTTCAGGAAATAATGTGTTGACATCGGCATAATAGTCGCTTGCGACGACCATACAATCATTGCAAAATTACCTTTTTTCTTTTTGATTTTTGTGCGCTTTCGTTTAGAAAGTCAAAGTATAGTTTATAAAGGGAATCCTCAAGAGAAACGCTTTGATTCTGTACATAAGAAATTGTATTGTCTCTATCTCTCTGCATAGATTCACCTTTGACGCTATATTTGGAATGCATCATATCAATTTTTTTGCTTTGATATATAATTTTTTTGAAAAATTGTATACCGCTATCTATGATGCATATTAACTGCGATTTTATTGCAGTTTAATTTGAAAGTTTTTTTACTTGTTAAATCAGTTGAATCAATAGAAAAGTCTCGCAGGCGACAGGAAAAACTATAGAATAAGGTGGTCGCCTGTGAAATACAAAACATTATTTTGACGCTCGCTGTTTCACCGCGCACGCGGAAATGTATTCGTTGTGCGCGGCAATAACTTTCGTTGTGTCGGCTTTTTTAGCGTCCGCTTATTTCAGCGCGGAGTCAAAGAACTTTTTCAGTTCCGCTTCGGACGCGGAGGCAGGGAAGTACGAGCCGTTGCGCCAGTCCGCGCGGGGCTTGAGCTTTTTAAATTCTGCGAGGGCGCGTTCAGGGCCGCTTCCACCTGAAGTGCAGATGGGAACGGCTTTTTTTCCGTCAAGCGCGCTGTTTTCCACGAAAGTCCAGACGATTTTAGGCGCGTTGTACCACCAGATGGGGAATGCGATGACAACGGTGTCGTAGCTGCTGATGTCGATGTCCGCCGCCATCTTCGGACGCGCCGACGGGTCGTTGCATTCTTTTGCCGAGCGGCTCTTTGAGTTGTAGCCGTCTAAGTCTGCTTTTGAATAGGGAACTGCCGGCTTGATTTCAATGCAGTCCGCTCCAAGCACTTTTGCCGCGTTTTTTGCAAGACGCTCTGTGTTTCCTGTCGCACTGAAATAGACGACAGCCGTTTTTGCCTGTACGCCCGACAGAATCAGGCATCCGACGAACAGTGAAAAAATCGTTTTTCTCATAATTCCTCCCAGAATTGAGAATGTAATATTTTAAGTTTCCAACGGAAACTTGAACGCGCAAATAGATACGCATATTTGAACGCTATTGACAAATCATATACCTTCGGGTATACTTTAAGTCAAGGGGTTTTATGAAAAAAAACGAAAAAAATTTCACAGAAAAAGAAGAAGTGTTCTGCACCGTGAGCGAAGCCGCGCAACGGCTCGGCATTTCCGCGCACACAATCCGCTTTTACAGCAATGAAGGACTGATTGACTTCGTGGCGCGCGATCGCAACGGCAACAGGATATTCAAGGAAAGCGACTTCGAGCGGATGTTCATCATCGCGTCGCTGAAACGGTCGGGCATGACAATCAAGCAAATCAGGAAATTCTCGCAATTGTGCGACGAAGGCGACTCCACGATTTCCCGACGGCTTGAAATGCTCCGAAACCAGCGCGAGGATGTCCTCGACCGCATTACTGAATTGCAGGACGCGCTTGACGTGCTCACTTACAAATGCTGGCTGTACGAGACCGCGCAGGAAGCGGGCACAACGGCAGTTCACGACACGATGCCGCTTTCCGCGATGCCGCCGCGCATTCGGAAAATCAAAGAGCGCATCCGCCTTCTTACGCAGGATATTGAAAAACGCTACAGGGGCGGGAAGAAATGAGAGATGATTAGGTAATAAGTAATGGGTAGCAGGCAATGTGCGAGGTTTGCATAATTCTATCGCAAGTTGCGATAATTCTCGTTTTTTTATCGCAAACGTGGCAAAAAAAATATCGCAAATGCAAAATTTTATCGCAAGTTGCAAAACAAAACTTCGCGCTTTCAGGAGTTTATCGCAACGTCACGAATTTTTGCATAATTTTATCGCAAATTCAGGAATTTTTATCGAGACTTTAAAACTATTTTTCGCTTTTATCGCAAATTTGTGATAAAATAATTTTTGCACATAGTGATTTGCGATAAACTTTATCGCAAGTTAAAAAATAAGCATCGCAAATTCAGGGTTTTATCGCAAACGTGGCAAAAAATTATCGCAAATCTAAGATTTTTATCGCAAGTTGTAAGTTTTGTAATTAAAACTCGTAAGCATTGCGACTTGCGATATTCCTGCGCTTTTTATCGCAATGTCGCGAGTTTTTGCACAATTTTATCGCACCTATGCTTCATGCGCTGAAAGCTTTTGCGCGATGCATTCGTCGATTCGCGATTTTACGATTTGCGCGATTTGCGTCGTCGTCAAATCCTTGTACTCTTCATAATAAATCGGCTGCAAAAAATGAATTTGCGGAACGACTTTTTCGAAAATCTTGTCGTAGTTCAAAACTTTGTAAGTGTCGATGAGCGCGACGGGAACAATCGGGACTTTTTCGCGCGTGGCGAATTGAAACGTTCCCGGCTTGAATTCCGTGGTGGAATTCTTGTTGTCAGTGTAGCCGCCTTCCGGAAAAATGATGTAACGCTTGCCCGCCTTGATTTCTTCCTTTACCGTGTTCAAGACATTTATCGCATCGCGCCGACTCCCCCGACGCATTCGCTTGGCATTCACCAAAGCGCATGCTTCCGGCAAAAGCAGTGGCCATTTCAAATCGTCGCGCAAGACAAAAGAACAAACGTCGTCATTCTGGCTGATGATTCCCAGCGCGTCATATTTTCCCTGATGGTTCGGAAACATCACATAAGATGAATTCTTTGGCAAAGTTTCCTGCCCCGAAGAAATCGGATGCGCGAAAGCCGTGCGCTCCACGATTTTGATGCAATGGCGCAAAAGCTCGTACCTGTCTTTCTCCGAATATTTTTTCGGATGGTCGGCGTACCATCGCATCTTTGGAATATAATATATCAAGCGTACTAAATTTACGAGAATAATATAAATGAATTTTCGCATAACTGTATCATTATATCATAAAAGCATTGTTTGTGAATAGGGTGGCGCAATTTTTTTCTTGAAAAAAATTCTACGCAGTGAAATGAGAAGTTGCAATGAACAAGCGAGTTTTTTTCAAAACTTGAAGTTGCAGTTTGCGGCGGCATTTCTGCGCAAAGTTTAAACATTTTTTTGCTGTAACTTCAATTCACTTTCCCTTGTTTTCATATTGAACAAAAAGGAAAAAACCGATAATATGATAATGTATTTTTCTATTGAAAAGAAAAGTAAAAAACAGGATAGATGATGTCAAAAAAATTTAAGATTTTCGTTTTCTCTGCATTCGCATTTTGCGCGCTTTTCGCATCCAATGTGAATTCTTTTGCGCAAGGCAAATCTTACGACGACGAAGGCGACGAATACATCGACGATGACGAAGCGGACATTTATGAAAGCGACTCGGATTTTGTCTACATGCAGAATGGTCCTGGCGACCAATATCTGAACATTCGGATTATGCCAAATTTCCCGCTGAATTTCGACAACAAAATAAAAATCGGCGGACAAATCACCGTGGGCTACGGACGATTCATCACGTCTTGGCTCGCGGTCGGCGGAGAAATTTCGTTCGGCTACAATCCGACAATCGGAAGCAATATGTACACCTACATTCCGATTACGGCGAACGTCACTTTTTTGCCTGCGATAAAGAAATTCGAAATTCCAATCACGCTCAATGTCGGAGTGGCCATTGAAAATTATTTGAGCAACACCTATTTTCCGGCTTTCATCCTGCGCGGCGGCGCGGGATGTTATTATCGCATAAACGAAAACTGGTCGGCTGGAATAGAAGGATTTTTCACCTATATGCCGCAGTGGTATGCGAAGCATTCCGAAAACAACGATTATCTCAACATCGTTTCGGTTTCTGCCGGAATGAAATATCATTTTTAAGGGGGCGGGAGAAATGAATGTGTCAAGATTTTCAAAAAAAGCATTTTTCGCCTCGGCATTGATTTTTGCGACTTTCGCTTTTTCAAGTTGTCAAGATGTCATTTACGCAAGCATAAGAAAAGAAGTGACTTTAAAAGACAGTTCTGTCGAGGGAGTCACCCGCTCAATCATACGAGTGTCAAGCGAAGGCAAAGACTATTTGTACATAACGAACGGCGGAGCGATTTTCCGAAAGCTAAACTCAGGCGACAGCGCCGACCATTCTTACGGCGGCTGGGAAAAAGTGTGCTCGAATAAAGACATCGGCCCGAGCGACTACATAATGGCATTGGCGGCAGATTCCGACAATATTTACGCGTTTACCGCCTCGTGGGAAGAAAACACTGAAAAAGGCCAAAACCGCTGGAACGAGCGCGCAATCTACGCCAGCGCGGACGGCAAAGCATGGACTAAAGTGCGGGACATCGATACTGACCCGACCGGCACAGACGACGACAATCCCGAACTTTACCTTTTTTGCACGAACACGATTAAAAACGAAAATCGCAGCGCATATTTCAATTATAAAGGCACTGTCTACAAATTGAATGGAACAAGCGAGCCGACAGAAGAAGCCGCAAAAAATGCCGCCTCGTGCGCGTATATGGACGGCGTAAAATTTGCGGAGCGTTCAGAAAAATATTACGGCTCGGCTTCGTGCACCAACGAAACAAAAGAAAAAGAAGCCACGGTGCGATATTGGTCGGACGGTAGCACATTGTATTGGGAAGGTAAAAATGTTACTAAAGATAACAAGGGCGTGGGCAATCGCATTTATTCTTTGGCAGTGACAGCAGATTATATTTTGGTCGGAACAGCGGGGGGAATAGAGCATTACAAACTTAATGCTGACGGAAGTGTCGGCGGTGAAGAACGTTTCAGTACGAACGCCGACGCGATAATGAGCGGCGGCTACGAAGTGAACTCTCTCTTGGTCATAAATCCCGAAAAGAAAGAATGGGTGAAAGATTCCAAAAAAAAACTAGAAGAGGAAACTGCGATATATGCCGCGACAGACTTTGAAGGTCGCTACGAGCAGTTTGATCACGCGTGCCTTTGGGCATATTATCCGGAACGCGGAGATTGGAACAGAGACTAGGTCGGTCGCTTTCAGCGACCTTAACGAGTTTTTGTTTGCTCACGAAGTTCGCATTTTTTGTCCGCTTCGCTGCCAAAAAAACACAAAAACTCGCGAAGCAAAATAGTTAAATTTGCAGGAAACTAAACAAGTTCAATGTCTGACGCTTTGTTCGACAAGGAAAATATTTCTCACGAGCCGCTCGCCGCCCGAATGCGCGCGCGCACTTTAGACGAATATATCGGACAAGATCACATCGTCGGCAAGGGCAGACTTTTGCGGCGGGCGATTGCCGCCGACCAGCTTTCTTCGGTGATTTTTTACGGACCGCCGGGAAGCGGAAAAACCACGCTCGCGCGAGTAATCGCGAACCACACGAAATCGAATTTCATCACGCTGAACGCCGTGCTTACGGGCGTGGCCGACATTCGAGGCGCGATTAAAAAGGCCGACGACTTCAAGAATTTTTACGGGCGACGGACAATTCTTTTTGTGGACGAAGTGCACCGCTGGAACAAGGCGCAACAAGACGCGCTTTTGCCGTGGGTGGAAAACGGCACGATAATTTTAATCGGCGCGACGACGGAAAATCCTTTCTTCGAAGTGAACAAGGCTTTGGTCTCGCGCAGTAGAGTTTTCCAACTGAAGCCGCTCACAAAGGAAGATTTGCAAAAGGCCGCTTATTTGGCTTTGAATGATGTGGAGCGCGGCTACGGACATTGGAAAGTCGAATTCGAAAAAGGCGCGTTGGAACATTTGATTGACACAGCGAACGGAGACGCGCGTTCGCTCTTGAACGCGTTGGAACTTGCGGTGGAAACGACGCCTGAAGTGTGGGCGCCTTCCGCCACGCCGCCGCGACCGTCTTATGGAAGCACAATCTACATCAGCCGTGAAGCCGCCGAAGAGTCGATTCAAAAAAAAGTCGTGCTTTATGATCGAGACGGCGACTATCATTACGACATAATCAGCGCGTTCATAAAAAGTCTGCGCGGACGCGACGCGGATGCGGCGATGTATTGGCTTGCGCGGATGGTTCGTTCGGGCGAAGATCCGCATTTCATTTTCAGACGAATGTTGATTTCGGCTTGCGAGGACACGGGGCTTGCCGACCCTTACGCCGTCTGCGTGGTGGAATCTTGCGCGCGCGCTTTCGACAGAGTTGGCTTGCCCGAAGGCCGCTATCATTTGGCGCACGCCGCTTTGTATCTTGCCACCGCGCCAAAATCGAATTCCAGCATGGCATTTTTCGACGCGCTTTCTTCCGTGGAAAAAGAAGATGCCGAAGTGCCGAACCATTTGCGAGATGCGAGCCGCGATGCCGAAGGCTTCGGTCATGGGGCGGGCTACCTTTATCCGCACGCATACCGCGACCATTGGGTGGCGCAACAATATTTGCCCGATGCGCTTGTAGGAAAAGTTTTTTACAATCCGAGCGATCAAGGCTATGAAAACAAAATCCGTGGCGAAGTCCTTTCACGGCGCGAATTGCAAATCGCCGCCTTGCTCGAAGACGACACGGGCGAACGTCCGCTCGATCCGACCGCGAGCCAAATTACCGGCTCGAAGAATTCGCAGGAACAAACGCCGCAAAATCAAAAATCCGAATTCGGCGCGAATCCGATTTCCGAATGGTGGATAAACGCTCATTTTAAAAGTGGCGAAATCAAAAAAGGCGAATCATTGACTTTCAGTCCGAACGATGCTTCGCGCGAAAACACATTGCAATTCGCCGACAAATCTTGGCGGCAAAGAATTGATTCCAACCGCGCAGAAATTTTGCTTGGCATTCGCGATACGATGATTGCCGCCGCGAGGCTTTCTCGAAGCGACCGTTCTCTCGTTTGGAATGCCGATGACTCGCTTTTGCTTTGGCAGCTTTTGCGTGAATGTCCCGAGGGCGTGACTTGCGGAATCTGCCGTTCACAAAAAGGCATGGAAATCTGCGAGCATTACGCGGCGACGCTCGGCGAATTGGACAAGCCAATTTTGATTTTGAATCCGATTTTGGAAAAAAACGATTCTGACGACGAAAAGAAAAACAGCCTGCCTGACGGCAAGCAAGCGCGATTTTTGAACTCGGGAATTTTGAAAGACGCTCTGAAAGCTTTTTCGGACAAAAACATAATCTTCGACAAATTCTTTTTTCGAAATCCGTTTTCAAATGAAGAATCCATCTTCGCGATGCGCGACGCTTTTTCCGAAGCGGCTTTGGCGGGCGCAGTTCCGCAAAAATGGCAGCTCGTCATTTCACAGCAAATTCCGAACGCCACGCAGCACATTTCTTCGCTCGTCGAAAAGCAAATTTTCCGGGAAAATCCCACGGCAGAATGGAGCGAAGTTTTGAAAAAAATGTCGGACGCGGAAGAAAATTTTTTCGGCGACAAAGAAAATCCGCTTTTTTCATGGAACGCCACTTCCGTAAAAAAGATTTTTGAAGAACAAGGATTCCAGATTGACGCTTCGTCAAAAAAAATAAATGAAAAGCGACGAATCACGCAAAAAGAAATTTTGGCTTGGTTTGAAAGCGAGAGTTCAGCTTACGGCGCGGCGATTCGCGCGGCAATCGGTGAAAAAAAACTGCTTGAAGTTTCGCGCCTTTTGCAAAGCGCGGCGCAGAATTCTATTTTTGATTGGCAGAGCGAAATCGCGTTTTTTTCGATTATGGGATAAAAAATTCAAACATTCCTTATTTTTTTACGAAGAAAAAAGTTTCAACTTTCGAACTGTTAAAAACTGCGATTTTGCAACGAAGTGTTTTCGCAACAAGTATGCAAGTCGAAGACTTGCTATCGAAGTTTCAAGCGAAAATCGCAGTAAATGAGCGAGTTTTCGTAGAAAATTCGTATTAAAATCAGCAACGCGATTTTTTGCGTTTTTCGTCCGCAAAGCGGACAAAATGCGAGCCTCTTGCGAACAAGCGAAAACTCGCGTCAAAGAAAACGATGCGAGGCTCACAGGAATTGTCATTGCGAGCCGAAGGCAAAACAATCCACCATTTTCGGAGCAAACAAAAACTCGTTAGCACGATTGTGCCGTGCGGCTCAAGTCGCAAGACTTACGATGCAAACCAAAGGTTTGCGATATATTTTAGTCGCTGATTTTAAACATTGGTGATAAATTTTGCCACAAAAAATACTACAAACAGCTATTGTCTTGATCAAAATTCAACCAACAGGTATATTTATATTCTAGTTTTTATGGAAGCTTCACTGTTATTTCATCAAACGGCTGCGGCCGACCGATGCTCACACGGAATGTGTCGCCGTCCCAACCGGTCTTGTTGATGGCCGACTTACGACTGTCGGCGCAACGGGGCAACTCTTCATCCCATTTCGATGCGACGACCTCGCCGGTGGCTGTGCTGACAATCTCCACTTTCAGAGCATCGCCTATCTTCTGACCGAAGCAGTTATAGACCAACGCACGGTGTTTTCTGTCGCGGCTCAGTTTGGAGTAGCGTTCAAGCAGGATTTTCTTCTCAAACCTACATT
>JAAGKN010000487.1_pt1 | contig 74376 bp, 67 predicted proteins | sample 6206371 | NCBI WGS metagenome assembly JAAGKN01 (sample SAMN11533720, study PRJNA540317) | gut metagenome | isolation source: fecal pellets from male and female animal of same cohort | host: Peromyscus leucopus | place: USA:CA | collected 2017 | reverse complement strand
ATGGCCGGCATCGAGATGCTCCACATCAACAAAGACACCACCATCGAAGGTTTCAAACGCGACATGCGCATCGGTGAGGTCTATTACGGCATGAAAAAAGGTTTCTGATAAGTAAGTGTTAATCACGCAGTACTTGTTAATTACAACACTTGCTTATGGATACTGAAGCAAAAAAAGCTATCGAGGAGGGTCGCGCCCTCCTCGGTATCGAACTTGGAAGCACGCGAATAAAGGCGATGCTTATCGACGATAAGTTCCGCCCTATCGCCCAAGGATCCCATCAGTGGGAAAACCGTCTTGAAGATGGATTGTGGACATATTCGGTAGATGACATCTGGAACGGTCTGCAGCACAGCTATGCCGATCTTCGCGAGAATGTGAAAGCTCAGTACGGACTGGCTGTAGAGATTGAGAATCTTGCAGGAATCGGCGTCAGCGCCATGATGCATGGCTACATGGCGTTCGATCGCGATGGTGAGATTCTCGTGCCGTTCCGCACATGGCGAAACACCAACACAGGAAAGGCTGCGTCTGAACTGAGCAAACTGTTCAACTTCAACATGCCGCTCCGTTGGAGTCTCTCTCATCTTTATCAAGCCATCATTGATAAGGAGGAGCACACTCCCCGTGTTGATTTTCTCACCACTCTCGCCGGTTACATCCATTGGAAACTCACGGGACGTAAGGTTCTCGGCGTGGGCGATGCCTCTGGCATGATGCCTGTCGATCCCGCCACACGTCAATACAACAGCGCGATGGTTGAGAAATTCGACATCCTTGCCGCCGGTCATGGTTTCGAGCGCAAGGTTCTCTCGCTGCTCCCGGAAATTATGGTGGCAGGCGATTGTGCAGGAAATCTCACCCCCGAAGGAGCGCGTCTGCTCGACGTTTCGGGAAATCTGAAACCGGGTGTACCCTTCTGTCCTCCCGAGGGTGACGCAGGTACAGGCATGGTGGCTACCAATGCAGTGGCACCCCGCACCGGAAATGTTTCTGCCGGAACATCTTCCTTCTCGATGATTGTGCTCGAGCGTCCCTTGTCGAAACCATACGATGAGATCGACATCGTGACCACTCCCTGCGGAAGCGAGGTGGCGATGGTGCATTGCAACAACTGCACATCCGATCTTAACGACTGGGTCGGCCTCTTCAGAGAATTCTCCCAGCTCACCGGTCTGAGCATGGATCCCGACAGACTCTATTCGCTCCTTTATACCAATGCTCTTGAGGGAGATGCTGATTGCGGCGGCCTACTCGCCTATAACTTTATCAGCGGTGAACCTGTCGTGAAACTCGACGAGGGACGACCCATGTTCGTTCGCTCGGCCGGCGACAAATTCAATCTTGCTAATTTCTTCCGCGCTCAGCTTTACGCATCAGTGGCCGTGCTGAAAATCGGCAATGACATCCTCTTCAAGGAGGAGAATGTTGCTGTTGACCGCATCACTGCCCATGGTGGTCTTTTCCGCACCAAAGGTGTGGGACAGCGTGTGCTTGCAGCAGCTTTGTGCTCCCCTATCTCGGTGATGGAAACAGCCGGAGAAGGTGGCGCATGGGGTATCGCCCTGTTGGCAGCCTACATGGCCGGCAAAGAGGAGAAGGAGACACTTGCAGATTTCCTTTCGACAAAGGTATTCGCATCCGACAAGGGTACGGAGATCGCTCCCACCGACGAGGATGTGGCAGGATTCGACAAATTCGTTGAAACCTACCGTAAGTCCATCCCCGTGGATGCGCTCGCAGCTGAACTCAAAAACTGATAGACAATAGAGGTCATATTCACAATAATCTCTAATACTTCAGAATAAAGAAATGAAAAACTTCCCGGTCATCGATGGCCGGGAAGTTTTTTATCTGGAGTTTTGCCGGAAGAAAATCGCAATCTTGCAGTTGCAGATTCCCCTCAAAACGATTCGATCTTAAGTAGTTGATAAAAGCAATTCTTAGAAATTGAAGTTGAGAGAAAATCTCAGTCCGCTTTTATCGATATTGGGGCGATCGCGATAAGACAGTCTCCAAATATAGTCGATGCGAAGGAGGGTGAAGATATTATCGATTCCTACTCCTACCTCCATATAGGGCATCTTTCCCATTGGCTGGGTGTGAGCCTCAGCCGGAAATCTATAGAGATTATCATTGTATTCGGGGTTGTTCTTGCGCGACAAGTGACCTGCAAATCCCTTGAATGTCAGAACCTCTCTCAGGCGGGCTTTCTTTACGAGCGGAATCCTGTTGAAAATCAAACCGTCGAGATGATATGTCAAGTCGAGCGACGCATACTGGTCCATTGCGAATTCCATCGGATTGAGGCAGGAGAATGTCTCTCCCTGCATCGTGTATGCAAGATTCGCATTCTGCCAGAACAGAAGCGGAAATTGTACCTGACTCCAAATCTTGCCAGCCTTGACTATGACGTCGGCATGACCGAATGTGGAGAACCATAACCTTTTCTGCACGCAGAATTCGGTAGCGTTATATGTGAATGCCGACCCGAGAAAACCTTTGGGTGCAAAGTCCTGCGTCAGGATAAGTGTCCACGCGTCGCGGTTCACGTTCAGTCTTCGGCCGCTTGTCTGTACGAATCTCTCGCCGGGCGCGAAACGCACCTGGGCGCGAAATGCATTCAACATATACGACTTGTCAGACTCTCCCCTGCCGTTCTCGAATCTCACCCAGGGTGAGGCCTCCTGTATGTCATTCCTGAAAGAGAAATGAATGGAGAGAGAATTGCGCCACTCCTTGTTGTATTCAATCTGTGCGAGGCGGCGATATGTCACAAGATCGCTCTCTCTGCGCTTGATCGAACGGAGCAGATTCGAGGCATTGTTGGTCATGAAATGCTGGCCGAGTTTGTCGACATCGTAGGTGTACGACAATCGGATGCCATTCATCGGGAACTCCCTCGTATGATACTTCTTTTTATCAAAGGTATACTCAACCTCTCCTTGATATTTCCATTTATGGTCATGTGTGCCATAAGCCACATAGGCTCTGGCGAAGAAGTGGTCGAAAAGATGTGCCGTGGTCATTCCTCCCAATCCGAGACGCCATCCTTCCGCTTTGTTGTAGCTTAAGAATGTGTCGATGGGACCGATGTCAAATTTGCTCTCCTTGCCTGTGTGGAAAAAACCTTTCACACAGAGCATCACGAACTGTTCAGCCCAGTAGAAAAACTTATTCTGTCGGAACGGCGATTCGCTCATGCTGAGTTGTTTCTCCGCATAAGAGAGCGGCACAAGTCGCGTGGCATCCCAGAAACCGTTGTCGTAGCCTTCAGCTTCATCTATCGAGAATTCCGAACCCACTCTGTCGTAATAGTCGGCAAAGTCAGCTCGCTTCTCATATTTGAAATTATTATATCGGGTTTCTCTTGATGCGTAGAATTCGGGAGTGCCGGGAATGATCTGTAGCTCGATCACCATGTCATCGACTGTCTTGTGGGCTTTTCCTATCGAGTCGAGAGAATAGTTCTGGCTTATAACGATCGATTTCACATAATTCAGATTCGTGGCCTTAGGCATGCGCAGAGTGGCACGTTTCACATACCGCATGCTGTCTTTAGGCGCAACCGGCACGAAAAGTTTGCCATTGAATCCATGCGATTCGGCATTGTGGGGTGCAAAGGAGAGTTCCACACACTTCTCCCCTCCCACATTGACTGTGTCGGTGATCTCAAACATGTAATAATCGGCAGAGATCGGAGAAAGCGGACTTACGAATTTTGCCCGCATCACTGAAATATCGTTATCATAGATATTCACTTCGCGCAAAGCATCTTCAAGAATCACGCGAGTGTAGTCGGAATCGAAACCCTTGTCAAGGCCGTTGCTTTTCAAGGCCGTGACAATCTCCTTGCGGTCACCATCCTTGAAAATTCTGGTTGCCATCTTCTCCTTTAGAGAGAAATCGAGCAACCGTTTTCCGGTCCAGTCGGCCGTGTCGACGAGATTGGCCATGAATGCAGTCTTGCGCTTCTTGCCATCTTTAGGTGACTCTGTATTGATATGGCCTTTATAATTGTTGATGGCCATGAGCAATTTCTCATAGCGATCATAGCTGTATAACGGTTCCTTGGCAGGATTGTGCTCATCTTTAGTGGCCCGGAGTGTCTGCATCAGATCGACTGCCGGATTGTTCTTTTTCGAATACTTCCTCTTCTTCGGTTTTACGACAAATTCCTGCAACTCATAGCTCGCCGGTGCGAGTCGGAAATGAAGAGTGTCCGCACGGTTGGATCCTGTATTGATTGTCTTCTCCTCATAGCCGAGTGAAGTGACGCGAAGGGGTTCTCCGGGACGAACGGCGATTTTGAAGACGCCATCTTTGCCGGTAACCACCCCCTTTTTCATACGTCCTGCATAGACATTGACGTTCGACAGGGGTTCGCCCGACACGGAATCGGTCACAACCCCGACATAGGCGGTGCGTTCCTTTTTGGCCGCTTCAGCCTTTGCAATGCCTATAAAAAGCAAAGCAACAAGCGACAAAATCGGTAACAGACTGCCTGAATGCGGATAGAATAACCTGTGCAAACAATATTTCCACATAAATATATTAACTCAAACTAACGAAATTTATTGTAATTTTATCTTTAGACAACGTAGTTAAAAGGAAATACCGATGCTAAAAGTTCGGTCATATTCAATAATTGTCGAATATGACCGAACTTTTTACTTGATTGTATTATTTGTGTCAGCTGTGTTGCACGACTAATCGCCTATGCATTGTAAGCTTTCCAGGATCCTTGTTTCAGACCTATCTTATGGTCTTGGGGTAGGCTTCGAGGGCTTTGGCAAGAACTTTAACTGCCAGACGCAGGCGTTCCTCTTTCAGCACATAGGCTATGCGGACCTCATTCTTTCCGTAACCGGGGATGGTGTAGAATCCGGCTGCAGGCGCCATGAACACGGTGTGACCTTCGTAGTTGAATTCGGAGAGACACCAACGGCAGAATTCTTCTGCATCAGGCACGGGAAGTCGAGCCACTGTGTAGAACGCTCCCATCGGTACCGGTGAATAAACTCCGGGAATCGAGTTGAGACCTTCGAGCAGGATGTCGCGGCGGTGGCGATACTCTTCGAATGCCTCAGCCAGATAACTGTTGGGAATGTCCATCGAGGCTTCTGCCACAATCTGGCCGAGAAGTGGCGGACTCAGACGAGCCTGACAGAATTTCATCACGGTGTCGTGAAGCTTTTTGTTGTGTGTCACCAACGCGCCAATTCGGATACCGCACTCGTTGTAGCGCTTCGACACAGAGTCTATCACAACCACCTTGTCTTCGATTCCTTCCAGCTGAAGTGCCGACTTGATCGGAAAATCGGTGTAACAGAATTCTCTGTAAACCTCATCGGAGAAAAGGAAAAGATCGTGCTGCTTCACCACATCGCGAATCTTGTCGAGTTCCTCGGCGGTATAAACAGATCCCGTGGGGTTATTGGGGTTGCATATCATGATGGCCTTGGTGGCCGGGGTGATTCGCTTTTCGAACTCCTCGATCGGAGGCAACTTGAAGCCATCTTCGATCTTGCAAGGAAGCCCGATGATTCGTGCGCCGACAATTTTGCAGAACGACACATAGTTGGCGTAGGCCGGCTCGGGCAGGATCACCTCATCGCCCGGATCGAGTGTGGCAAGGAATGAGAAGAGCACAGCCTCGCTTCCTCCGGTGGTGATGATTATCTCCTCGGGAGTAACATCGATGTTGTTTCTCTTATAATACTCGGTCATTTTGCGGCGAATGCTTCCATATCCGTCGCTCGGCGAATATTCCATCACCTCTCTGTCGATATGTTTCAGCACCTCGAACGCCTCCTTGGGAGTAGGAAGGTCGGGCTGACCGATGTTGAGCGACAATATGTCAACACCTTTGGCGTGTGCCGCTGCTGCCAATGGTGCGAGTTTGCGAATCGGGGAGGCAGGCATCACCTCTCCCCTGCGTGAAATCGTAGGCATAGATTCAAGTTTGGTTACTTTTGACCCCCTAATTTACAAAATCCCCACAAATGATGCAACATTCGTGGGGATTTTTTTACGATTTTTATTCGCTGTGTGTCGGAATCTTAGATTAGACTGCCTTGGGCTTTATCCTGTCAAGTCAACTCGATGTTGCCGATTGCTTTCTCGAATGCATCCGCCATGGAGGCCGCAGCCTTCCTGCCGTCGCCCATGGCAAGGATCACTGTCGAAGGACCTCTCACGATATCGCCACCGGCATAGATCTTGGCCGCCGACGACCGCATCGTGTCACTGTCTACCACAATCTCTCCCCATTTAGAGAGTGAAAGGCCGGGCATAGTGATCGGAGGATTCGGATAATAGCCTACACTCTCCACCACAAGGTTCACCTCAATCTCTTCGATTGCATCGGGAATAGCAACCGGACGGCGACGCCCTGACTCGTCAGGTTCGCCGAGTTCCATTTTCTGAACTCGCATAGCCCTAAGATAACCCGACTCATCGGCGAGATATTCCACAGGATTGCAGAGTGTGATAAATTCCACACCCTCCTCCTTGGCGTGGCGAATCTCTTCGCTGCGCGCCGGCATCTCATCGAAGCCTCGACGATAGACGATCATGGCTCTTTCAGCACCCATGCGCACGGCGCTGCGCACTGCATCGATGGCAGTGTTGCCGCCTCCGATCACGGCCACCCTTTTTCCGTTGAGTGGCACCTGATTCGCTCCGAATATGCCGGGACCCCTGAGGCAGAGTCTAATAAGATATTCGTTGGCCGTCATAACTCCCGGAAGATTCTCCCCGGGAATATCCATAAATCTGGGTTTGCCGGCACCTGTGGCGACATAGATTCCTTTATATCCTTGTTTGCGAAGGTCTTCATAAGTGAGTGTGTGGCCAATGAAGCAGTCTTTCACAAACTCCACACCCGATTTGCGAAGTTTCTCTATTTCATGATCAACGATGGCATTGGGAAGACAGAATTCCGGAATGCCATATTTCAGCACACCTCCGAATTGGCTCAGAGCCTCAAACACCGTGACATGATAACCGCGTCGACACATGTCGCCGGCAAACGAAAGTCCGGAGGGACCCGATCCAACCACAGCCACCTTGATGGGGAAGAATTTCTTCGGTTGGGTGTTACTACCCTCGCCACAGTTGCAGGCATCGGCCGATCCGTTTTTTGCAGACTTTTCTGAACAGATGGAATAGTCGGAAATGTTACGTTCGAAATCGGCGGCAAATCTTTCGAGATTACCAATCGAGACAGGCTGCTTCTTCATCTTATTGTAGATGCAACCACCTTCGCACTGCTTCTCTTGCGGACACACACGGCCGCAAACCGCCGGAAGAACAGTTGTGCGGTTAAGCACTTCGATTGCAGCCGGGAAATCGCGACGCTGGATGTTTTTGATAAAACCGGGAATATCGTTATGGACCGGGCAACCCTTCATACATCCGGGGTCAGGACAGTCCAGACAGCGTGTGGCCTCGAGCACAGCCTGTTCAAGGCTGAGGCCCTCTCCTACTTCCCGTTGGTTTGTGATTCTGAATGCGGCGTCAAGTTCCGGCATTTTTACACGAGGGATAGCCGTGCGTTCTTTGGGCGACATTGCCTCGCGCAGCTCTTTTCTCCATTCTTCTTCTCTTTCCGTTCTCATCATACAAAAAGTCGCTGGCGGTTTATCATTTGATCGAAATCCACAAGATGTGCATCAAATATAGGTCCATCGATGCATGTCTGTTTCCTTTTCCCATCCACAATTACTCGGCACACTCCGCAAAGACCGATGCCATCGATCATGAGCATATTCAGCAGGCAGTCGGCCGGTATGCCCCGCTGCCGAGTGTATTCTGCAACACCTTTCATAAGCATGGTCGGGCCGGCCACAAGCACTTTGTCGATCTTATGACTGTCGATCACTTCTGCGAGACGTTCGGTGTATTCATGATCGTCGGGGCGAATAATCTCATCGCAATCCTCCTCCACCTCTTTGATCAGACATTTTGTCTGAGAGGAATACTCCGACAGGAAGGCCGCCACTTTGCATCCTCTCCGTTTGGCCTCTTTGATCAGAGGGAGGAGGGGCACAAATCCGGCGCCGTCGCCGCAGAAAAGAAGTGATTTGTCGTGAGGAAGTTCGGCAGGGTTTCCAAGAGGACCGAGCACATCGGGTAGCGTCATGCCCACATCGATGCTACTCAGGATCTCATCAAGTCCGGCTGCACGGTGTATAATTATATCGAATATTCCAAGCTCCGGGTCTGTATTGATTATGGCAAATGGAATACGCTGACCTTCTTCACTAAATTTCACCACGACAAAGTTTCCGGGAAGTGCTTTGGTGGCAATAGTGGAATTCTCTATTCTCACTCTCGCCGACTTCTCGGAATATGGCATTATGTCGACTATGCTGTTCATCTGTTGGTAGTTCATTTTGATGCCGACCAATTATATAAGACTATTGGGATTGGATTGACTCGTGTCTGAATTCGCGATAGGCTTAATAAAACAGTGGCATCCTTTTGGGTCTATACAATAAGGCAAAACCTTAGGATAGTTGTCAAATCAGACTGATAATCCAAGGATAATTTGCCGCCATGCTTTGAGATAGAGATGCAGCATGTCCACCTTACATCGGACACGCTGCATCACTTATCTTACTTTTATTATACTGCGGGTGTGGCCGGTGTTTCCGGTTCTTCCACAACGGGTACTTTTGTCTCGTAGCGATATTTTGCTTCCCATCCGAGGGCCGAGGCACCGAGCACGGCTGCATCGCTCTCTTTCAATTCGGAAATAAGAATCTTTGTCTTTCCTTTGAATAGGGGAAGGATGCTCTTGTCGAGGGCTTCGCGGAGCGGTTTGAGCAGAACGTCGCCGCTCTTTGCCAGTCCACCGAAGAGGATGATTGCCTGGGGACTGGAGAATGCAATCATGTCGGCAAATGCCTCGCCAAGAATCTTGCCGGTGTAGTTAAAGATTTCTTTTGCGATCTTATCGCCGGCCACGGCTGCATCATATACATCTTTCGAAGTGATCTCGTCGATAGGAATCTCTCTAAGAAGTGAGGGCTCCTGACGGATCTCTAGGAATTCGCGTGCGGTGCGTGCCACGCCGGTGGCCGAGCAGTATGCCTCGAGACATCCGGTGCGTCCGCAACCGCAGATGCGGCCGTTGTTGCGCTTCATGATCACATGGCCGAGCTCGCCGGCGAAACCGTCGTGAGCCGTAGACAAGCTGACCGTTGATCACGATCCCGAACCTACGCCGGTGCCGAGGGTGATCATGATGAAGTCTTTCATGCCGCGGGCTGCGCCGTAGGTCATCTCGCCGAGAGCGGCTGCGTTGGCATCGTTGGTCACGCCCACGGGGATTCCGCCGAATGCCTTGCTCACTTTCTCGGCAAGTGGAATCACCGGACCCCAGGGAAGGTTCGGCGGATTGATGATTTCGCCGGTGTAGTAGTTGGCATTGGGTGCACCAATACCGATACCTTTGATTTTATCTTCGGCATCATTAGCTTTCAACAGGCGTGTGAGTCCTTCATGCACATCTGCAATATATTCGTCGAAATCGGCGTGTTTGCGAGTCTTGACAGAGTCGCTGGCCAGAATCTGACCTCGTGCATCGACAATACCGAACACCGTGTTGGTGCCACCTATATCGATGCCTACAACATAAGGTTTTGACATCAGTCTTATAATTAAAGTTTATCTTTTGCCTGATTTGATATCTCTGCAGCAGAGATTATTTTTGTATTATATACGGGTCTGTCATCCTCTCTTACTCACTTTTGAATCACAGACTATGCAAATTTAACAAAAAAAATCTCATTTGCAAAAAAAATGGGAGAAGTGGCGTAACTTTCGTTCCGCTCATCTTCTCCTATTAAGATTCATTCCTGTTATCTCGATTTTTTTGTGATGATATGAGTTCCGTTCTGAGTGATCACAATATCCATCTTGACATCATGGGGCTCGCTCGGAATCTCGTCAAAGAGCTGAAACTCATAGCCGATACCGATCTTTGTGGCGCGGGTTGATTCGAGGAGACGGTCGTAATATCCCTTCCCTCTTCCAAGTCGATTCCCTTTCCGGTCGTAGGCCACTGCGGGAACCACCACCACCTCTATCTCATCGATATCTGCGAGGTCGTTTCCGGTAGGTTCTTCTATATGGAAGGCTCCCAATTCGAGTCGCTGCTCATCGTAGGGAAGGATGTCGAGATTCACTCCATTCACTCGAGGCAGATAGAATTTTTTCTTGCCGCCCCATTTGCGAAGGAACTGCACAGTGGGAAGTTCATCGGGAAGCGAATGGTACATCAGGATCCTGTCCGCAATAAGAAACGCTGCTGTCTGTTCGAGACGTGCGAACACCTCCTCGGCGGCGGCTAATTTCTCAGTGTCGAGAAGCATCGACCTCATGGTCTTGATCTTCTTTCTCAATTCATTTTTTTCCATAGCATCAAGGTTCATTGTGAGGCTCGGCAAGGCCGATCTTGATCCTGTCAAGACCGACTTTGTCAGCGCTACTTCTTTTTATTATCAGGCTTGATCACCACCGGAGATTTCCCTCCGTTAAGATCATCCATGGCACGCTTCAATGTCGGATCCTTTTCGTTAAGAATCTGGATATATCCGTCAAAGCCGACAAGATCGCGCGCAATCATAGCCTTTAACTGATTTAACAAAAGATCGCGCGATTGGTTGATGTAATACCATCTGGCGGGCAGACCGTGCGCCGCGGCATAGTTTACAAAATTGTTGAGAAGCGTGTTGTCGCGGGGAAGTATCCGCTTCATCTCTTCCAGACTTTTCTCGCGCATGAGCGGCCGGTAGGTTTCGGCAAACGACCGGGCGAAGTTCAGCAGATGGCTGTTGTTGACTGCATCAATATAATAGGAAGTTATTCCTGTGGTGTCCTCGGGCACAAACACGTCGGGCATGATTCCGCCGCCGCCATACACCTTGCGTCCTCCGGCTGTGGTGAATTCCTTGCTCTTGTCGAGTTTGATGCTGTCCTGCGAATAGAATTCGCCATGGGTGTATCTGTCGATAATATCCATGTCATACTTGCCATCTTTTCCACGCGCGTATTCTTTCTGAATGGAGCGTCCCGACGGTGTGTAATATCTGGCCACGGTGAGTCTTATCGCCGAACTGTCGTTGAGCATGGTCTGATTCTGCACAAGTCCTTTTCCGAATGTGCGCCTGCCCACCACGAGCCCGCGGTCGTTGTCCTGGATCGCGCCGGCGAAAATCTCAGATGCCGATGCCGAATATTCATTGGTGAGTACCACAAGTTCGGCATCCTGGAATTGTCCGTTGCCATCGCTCACTGCCATGGTCTCATTCTCCGGAGTTCTCCCCTTGGTGTAGACAATCAGCTTCCCTTCGGGCAGGAACTCGTTTGCCATATAGATGGCCTGGTCCATGAATCCTCCAGAGTTGCCACGAAGGTCGATCACATATTTCTTCGCACCGCTGAATTTCAGAGCCGACAAGGCCTCGAAAAACTCATTATATGTGTTGCGCGCAAACTTGTTGACACGCACATAGCCGGTGTTGTTGTCGAGCATATATTTCACATCCACGCTGTTCGACGGTATCTGACCTCGGGTCACATCGAATGACAGGAGTTTCTTGCTGTTGCTTCTCTTCACCGACAGTTTTACGTTTGTCCCCTCTTTCCCCCTCAACGTGCGGAACACGCTGTCGCTTGTTACCTCTTTTCCTACAAGGCCCTTCCCGTTTGCGCTCATGATCTTGTCGCCGGGCTGGATGCCGACTTTCTCAGCCGGACCTCCCGCCACCACCTCAAGCACATTCACAGTGTCGTTGAGTATCTGGAAAGAAACACCCACTCCCCCGAACGAACCTTCAAGATCATCATTGGTCATCGTCAGTTCCGATTTGGGGATATAAGCCGAATGGGGATCGAGTGAAGCCAGCAGATCGGGAATCGATTTCTCGAGAAGACTGTCGATATCGATTTCATCGACATATTGTTCCCTGATCAAGCCCAGAATCGTGCGCATTTTCTGCTCTTCCGGACTCAGTCTGGTTTCGGCCGCATATTTTCCGATAAAGATTCCTCCCACAATACCTGCGGCTAAAAACAAAGGGAGAAGTGCCTTATAGATGTTTTTCATTCGTCAATCGGGATGTGGACCACCTCAATCCCGGCATTTTTCAGCAGATCAAGACCATCGGTGATCCTGTATAAATCCGAAAAAACCACACGTTTGATTCCGGCCTGAATAATCAGTTTGGAACATTCCATGCAGGGGCTCGTCGAGACATATAGCGTGCCTCCCTCGCTCGAGTTGTTGCTCCTTGCCACTTTTGTGATGGCATTTGCCTCGGCATGAAGCACATAAGGGAGCGTGACACCCTCTTCGGATTCACAGACATTGGGAAACCCCGACGGCGTACCGTTGTAGCCGTCGGAGATTATCATTTTGTCTTTCACAATCAGAGCACCCACCTTCCTTCTCTCGCAGTAGGAATTTTCACTCCATATCCGGGCCATACGCAGATAACGAAGGTCGAGTTGTCTCTGCTTTTCGCAGTTTTCTGTCATGTTATCGTTCATCATGTTCCATAAGAAAACGTTCGGCATCGATGGCGGCGCGACAACCTGTTCCGGCAGCCGATACAGCCTGACGATAGTGGGGATCGGCGCAATCGCCCGCCGCGAACACACCCTCGACATTGGTGCGGGTGGAGGGAGCCTGAACATTGATATATCCCTCGGCATCGATGTCGAGCCATTCGCGGAAGATGTCGGTGTTCGGTTTGTGGCCGATAGCAAGGAAGAAGCCATCGATTTCGATATCGAATTCACGCTCGTCGGCCTCACCTTTGTGATGAACGAGATGTGCGCCCTCCACTCCATCTTCGCCAAACAGCCCGAGGGTGTTGCATTCGAAGAGCACCTCGATGTTTTCGCGCTCCTCCACTTTCTTCTGCATTGCCTTCGAGGCGCGGAGATAGTTCTTGCGAACGATCATATACACTTTTTCGGCGAGTGTCGAGAGATAGAGAGCCTCCTCACAAGCGGTGTCTCCGCCGCCGACTACGGCCACTTTCTTCTTGCGATAGAAAAATCCGTCGCATGTGGCACACGCGCTCACTCCGAGTCCGCGATATTTATCCTCGTCGGGAAGACCAAGATATTTTGCCGAAGCTCCTGTGCAGATAATCACTGTCGAAGCCAGAACCACATCTCCGCGTTCATCCTCGCAGCGGAAAGGACGACTTGAGAAATCAACCTTTGTGATGATGCGGGGCACGATGCGCGATCCGAAACGCTCTGCCTGATCGCGCAGTTGCGTCATCATTTCAGGGCCCTGTACTCCCTCGGGATATCCGGGGAAATTCTCGATCTCTGTTGTCTGCGTCAGCTGTCCGCCGGGCTGTTCACCCTCGTAGATCAGAGGAGCGAGATTCGCACGCGATGCGTAGATGCCTGCAGTGTAGCCGGCCGGTCCTGAACCGATGATCAATACCTTTGCTTTTGTTTCTTCCATGTCTATCAGATTTCTCTATTTTTATATTATTGTCTAAGATTGTCTAACTATTATCTCTATTATCTAACGTTACCTTCCCTGTTATTCTTTTACTCTCAGATTCAATATCCTCAGTCTGTGTCATCGAAGATCGATCAATTCATAATCCTTATATTGGGATGCGGGATATGTGAACTGGCTCTCGGCGACAGGTGAATTCAGTTTGAGTCCGGTCACTGTGAGATATGCCCGGGAATTATCGCTGCTTCTCACAATGAAGCTGCTCGGAAGGTAGCTGTTCTTATCGATCTGAATCTCTATGGCTTTAACTTGACCACCTTTTTTTCGCGGATTAAGAAGCACCACATGTTTCCCGGTTACCTGCTTCTTGGAAAATGCGGAGAAATAATCTTTTGAAAAATTGCGTAGGTAGGCCATTGGGTTCACTTCAAGAATCTCGCTTGCATCCGGAATGGTGACTGTTGTCTCCTTGGTCGAAGCATTCAGGGTCCACATCTGTTTGCCGTCGAACCATGTGGTCGAAACCGGAGTGGAGAGCCTGAACTTATCCCCTTTCGATACCAGTCGTCCATTGATTGTCTCCCCATTGGCTTTCAGCGCAAATGTGCAGTCCATCCCCTTTGCGGCCTCAATCGTGGTAGCGGCTTTCTTAAGGATATCGTACGGATTCTGGGCATTTGCCGGAGATACAATCCACATCATCGAGATGATAAGTGCTATGTATCCAAGTTTACTAACAAATTTCATTGCCTTAAAGATCATTAAGAATTGATTCAAGCGTGATGCTGTCCACGAGCACAGGCCGTGGCTTGCCACCCTGCGCAGGTCCGACGATTCCGGCTCTTTCGAGCTGGTCCATGATTTTGCCGGCGCGGTTATAACCGATTGAATAGTGGCGCTGCAACGAGGATGTCGATGCAGTGTTGCTCTTCACGATGCTTCGTGCCACTTCCTCAAACAGCGGATCGCGGTCGCCCGCGGGGCCTCCGGTGTCGTCGCCGGTGTCGTCACCTCCCACACCGATGCCCGGTTCGGGCAGGATATATGGTCCTGTGGGATAAGGCTGACGGCTCACATAGTCGCAGATCTCCTCTACCTCCGGGGTGTCGATAAATGCGCACTGCACTCTGACAGTCTCCGAATTGTTGAAGATAAGCATATCGCCGCGGCCGATGAGCTGCTGCGCTCCCGAGGTGTCGAGAATCGTCTTGGAGTCGACACCGGATGCTACTTTAAACGACATACGCGCCGGGAAGTTTGCCTTGATGATACCGGTGATGACATTTGTCGAGGGACGCTGGGTGGCTATGATGACATGCATTCCCACGGCTCTCGCCTTCTGTGCGAGTCGCGCGATAGGCATCTCGACATTCTTGCCCGACACCATCACGAGATCACCGAACTCATCGACCACCACCACGATATAGGGAAGGAATTTATGACCCTGACCGGGATCCAGTTTACCCTCCTTGATTTTCGCATTGTATTCTTCGATGTTTCGGGTATGCGCCATCTTAAGCAGCGTGTATCGCTCATCCATCTCAATGCAGAGCGAACTCAGAGTGGCCTCCACCTGAGCCATATCGGTAATGACAGGTTCATCGCTGTTGGCATCGGGTATCATCGCCATATAATGGTCTTTGAGCTTGTTGTATAGGCTGAACTCCACCTGTTTGGGGTCGATCAGCACAAACTTCAGCTGATATGGCTTCTTACAGTAGAGAAGCGATGCAATGATTGCATTCAGCCCCACCGACTTACCTTGACCTGTGGCACCGGCCACAAGCAGGTGTGGCATCTTGGCGAGATCGGAAATGTAGACCTCGTTGGAGATAGTGGATCCGATCGCAACCGGGAGCGCATAGCGGGTGTTCTGGAACTTGTTCGACTTTATCACAGTGCGCATCGACACGGTCTGCGGCTCTTTGTTGGCCACCTCTATGCCGACAGTTCCCTTGCCGGGGATCGGGGCTATGATTCGCACACCGACAGCCGACAGAGAAAGTGCGATGTCATCGACAAGACTTCTGATTTTTGAAATCTTGACTCCATTATCCGGGACAATCTCGTAGAGAGTCACAGTTGGGCCTATAGTTGCCTTGATGCTCTTGATAGGAATGCCGAAATCGAGAAGAGTGCTGCGGATCTTTTGCTCATTCTCCTCCTGTTCTTCCGGATTTACGGGAGGACGCACGGCCCCTTCCCTCAGAATGTCGAACGGAGGGAACTTATAGGTATGCGATTCATAGAGATCTACTTCCGACTTGAAGTGCTTACGGCCGGACTGGTCGATCGTGTTGACACTTACAACCATCTTTTGCTTCTCCTCATCAGACTGACCCGATACGTCGGTCTCGTCCGCTGTATCTACCTTAGGGTCGTTATCTGATTCAGGATCGACCTCCGCTTTCTCTTCAACATCCTTATCAGCGCCATCTACCGCATCCTGCGGCATCTCCGGTTCCTCCTCTTTGGGTCGGTAAGCGCTGTAAGGATCATTATCGGCAGGGAGTTCATCCCTTCTGTCGTTTGCCGCTTCATACACAGGATCAACGGCCTCTTTCCTGCTGTCCGAGCCGGTTGCAACCACTGCGATGTCATCCTCGACACTATAGATGGTTCCGCCGAAGTTCACCATCTGATCCTCCACCGGATTCGAATCATTGTCGCCGGCAACAACCTCGCCGGTGTTGATGTCGTCGAGTCTTTCCTGCTCCTTCATCTTGCGGATCTGTTCCTCAAGCTCGCGCTGGGCACGGCGTTTTTCGGCAATCTCCTTACGGCGGGCATCACGTTCCCTCTTCTTCCGCAAGATCCAATTGACGAAATCGCGCATGCAGATCACCACAAACAGAGCCACCATAAAGAAGCACAGCAACCATGCTCCGGTCCATCCCACAAAGTTGATTATAAACTCGTTGACATATCGCCCATGATATCCGCCCCAGTTCACAGCCGAATGCAGTCCGATTGTGGTAAGGCCGATGATCAGAGAAATAGTGATCAACGCAACGAGACACTTGATGGTGAAATTCACGCTCTTGAATCGCGGTTTGCCGGCCAACAGCTTAAGCGACATAGCGCCAAGCCAGATCACAATCACCAGCGATCCAAGTCCAAAGCTTTCATTTATAAGAAATTCCGAGAGGCGGGCACCCCCCTCTCCTCCGGCATTGCCTACCTTGCCTGAAAAACCAATGGCGGTGGCATTTATCACCGACTGGTCTTTGATGCAGTTGCTGAAGTAAGAGAAAAAGGAGACTCCGAGATACACGGTGAGACACCCGAGGAATATGCCGAAGAGAAGACGCGACGTGGGATTAATTAGCCAATCGTGTGCTTTCTTAAACCATGAAACCTTAGGTTCTTTCGTTGCATTTTTAGCTTTATTCTGCTGTTCTGCAATATTTTGCTTTTGCTGGCGACGTTTGCGAGGCGGTCGTTGCTGAGGCATTTCCGGTCCGTCGGGCGTTGTCACGCCCGTATTCACAGGCAAGTCATCACCATATGATATTTCAGGGGTATAATTGTCGTATGTTGCCATCGATGTGTATTCAAATCTTGTTCAAACAACAAAATTACAAAATAAACCGCACTTTTCTCGCATTAATCGGCTAATAAATTATTAAACTTTCTCAAAAACTTCCGATTCCAGTCTCAACAGATGTAATTGCACTTTATCACCGACAAGGTTGACCCGGTTATTGTTCAATTTCATTCCAACCATCGAGCAATTATTATTACTCGTGATTATCCGCAAGTCTCGGTCCATTATAATTGCTCGGTCACACGCGTACTGTCGCCTTCGCTGATTTCCTGTTCAGACGACTGTCCTGAATCCGGTTCGGCTACTTCGACGGGCGTTACTTCCATCAGACTATCTTTCGCGGCTTCATCGCCGTTTTTCTCGATTTCATCGAGGTTTTTCTTAACGGAATCAATGTTACGTTCCTTTGCCGACATCGCATATTTGGGAGCGGTGGGGAAATATGCTATCTCCACTCCCTCTTCACGATTCACTTCGCGATCTCTGCGACCGGGAAGAACAATCACAGGCATACCGGGAGTGACAAGTTCCACAAGTTCGAGTATCTGCTCGTTGGTGATGCGGATGCAGCCGTGACTCACGCGGTGTCCCACCGACCAGGGGGCGCAAGTGCCATGGATTCCGATCTGTGTGGTGCCCGGAATTCTCAGACGTATAAACCTCGGACCGAATTGTCCCTTTTTCTTGGAAGTCCGTCCGTCATCGTCTGTAAAAAGCCAATCTGTAGAATTATATATACCCTCCACTGAGAAGAATCCTTCAGGAGTCCTGGAATCGGCCTTCTTATGCTTCGTACCATAATTTTTCGCACATGCCATATCATAACTCTTCAACGTCCTGCCAAACCGATCGTAGAGAATCACGCGCATCGAGGCCTTGTCGACAACGATGAAAGAATCGTATTCACTGTTGAGAAGCTTTTCAGCATATTCCGGAACCTCTTTGGCAATAACCGGCATAATTCCCGACATATATTCGGCGGATTCATCGGAATTTTCCATGAAATTCACCGCATCATCGTAATTGTCGATCTTCACCAGTGTGTCTTCCGGAACCTCCGCAACTGAGTCTACTTCAACAGCGAGTGTATCCGGTTCTTGAGCGATATCCTGTCTGCTCTTCGATTTTCCGCACGAAGGGAGAATCGAAAAGGATGTGATGGCAATCAGCAGATATGTAAGTTTTGATATTTTCAGCATCGCTTATTGGTATTATTAGAAGAAGTCGCAAATCGCGACTCCTTCTAATAAATAAACATTATGCAAGTCGTCAAGTTCTTCTAAATCGAAGTAAGTTTATCAGGATGGCTATTTCAGATATTTTCGCTTTTCAATGGTGTTTCCTCAGGCTCAGCATTTCCTTTACCCTCTTTGATAAAGAATACGCACAAAGATCCGATTACAAGCGAGATACCTGCTACCAGCATCATCATATACTCGGGTGCCAGTTCGCCGGGATGACTCATCAGGCTCAGAATCCAGCCGCCTGCAAGAGCTGCTATGATCTGCGGCACGCAGATGGTGCAGTTGAAGAGACCGAGATAAGCTCCGATGTTGCCGCTCTTAAGAGAGTTGGTGAGGATGGTGAAAGGCCATGCAAGCATTGCTGCCCAGCCGCAACCGATCAAAAGGAATGCCACAAAGAGGAGATACTGGCTTGTCACAAATGCAGTCATGATGAAACCGACCGCACCGAGAAGCAGACTGAGTGTGTAAGAGAATTTTCTGCTGCGGAAACGGGGAAGCATCACAGCCCATGCCACAGAGCCAAGCGCCTGAACCGCATAGAGCAATCCGAGCCAGTTGCCGGCTTCATTATACTGGGGAGAGGCTGCGTTAAGCACCGTCTTGGAGATATATTTGCAATCGGATGCCTCCTCTATCCTATAGGTCTTGGCATCTTCGAGTTGGAGGCCATTTGCTGTATGCGACACGATGTCGGCAGTCTGAATCTTTATCGCACCCTGCATTCTCGAAAGATAGTCGGCAAGCTGAATGGCTCCGAAGTTTTCAATCGCTTTGCCGTCTACAATCAGAGACTTCACATTCTCAAGGTTGCTGCCGAATTTTGCCTTTGCCACACCCTTCTCGTCGAGAGCCACTGCATGGTTGTTCACCACAGTGTCGTTACCGTTGATCACCACCGTCGACGCAGGAAGATAAGTGTCGCCCGTCATGATGCCCGACACTAATTTTGTGCCATGGTCGATCACAAGCAGAGAATCGTTTACAACCACATTCTTCGACTCGATGTTTTCCCCTCTGTAGCTAAGACCGGTGAAGCTCTCCACCTCAGGCGTGTCAAATGCATTGTGAGCCACTGTATTGGTGGCGTATGTCCAAAGGAAAAGGAAGGCAAACCAACAGAAGAATTGCACCAGACCTACGGTCCAGAATGTTGTGGGCGCTTTTATAAGGAGAGTTATGATATTTGCACTCTGTTTCTTCCCCTCGGTCTCAGTGATGCCGTTGTACTCGTTATAGAGTTTCGGAGGCCACTCCTTGATTTTGATCAACGAATAGATCACACAGAGCAAGAGGATTGCCGCGCCGATATAGAACGACCAGATCACGGTATCGGGCACGACTCCGGCAGGCGCCACATTCTGGATTCCGATCCACATCAGCAGGATTGGGAATATATATCCCACCACCGAACCGGCATTGCAGAGGAAGCTCTGTATCGAGTATGCCAGACCTTTCTGCTTCTCATTCACCATGTCGCCCACAAGCATCTTGAAAGGCTGCATGGCCATATTGATCGATGTGTCGAGAAGCATAAGTGACACCAGTCCGAAGAGAATAGCACTTGAAACTGTGAACTGGAAACTACCGGCATTCGGGAGCAGGCACATCACAATCACCGCGATCAGTGCTCCGAAAATGAGCCAGGGGAGTCGTCGTCCCACCCTGTTCCAGGTGCGGTCGCTGAAGATTCCGACAATCGGTTGCACAACAAGGCCCATCAACGGCGGGAGAATCCAGAAGTAACTGAGATCGTGGGGGTCGGCGCCAATGGTCGTGAAGATTCGCGACACATTCGCGCTCTGCAGCGCATAGGCGATCTGGACCCCGAAGAAGCCGAAGGATAAGTTCCACAGCTTCCAAAAACTTAGGTCAGGTTTTGTTTTCATAAGATATTGGGTCAATATAGGTTAAATCTAAATTCGGTTAACTTGCAATATGATGGCCGCTTGGCATTGAAGATGGCCGCTTGGCATTTGTTGCCTGATATTTGCAAGAGGAGCTGTTATTGCTCATTGCTGATAGAGCCAGGCTATCTCCTCGCTCCACGATTCCGGGTCGGGAGTCTCGAGAATCAGCGGCATGTTGTCAAACCTCGGGTCGCGCATCAATCTTGTGAAGAATTCCTTACCCAGCGAGCCGAGTCCGATTTTCTCATGTCGGTCGATTCTCGATCCGAGAGTTCTCTTGTTGTCGTTGAGATGAAGCGCACGGAGATATTTCCCTCCGATGATCGAATCAAAATCCTCCCACGTCTTCCTATACCCCTCTTCCGAGGCAAGATCGTAACCGGCGGAGTGAGTGTGGCAGGTATCGACACAAACGCCGACTCGGCTTTTATCTTCCACCTTGTCGATTATCTCAGCGATATGTTCGAAGCGGAAGCCGAGATTGCTACCCTGTCCGGCTGTCGACTCAATCACGGCGTTCACGCCGCTTGTCTTCTCCAGAGTGATGTTGATGCTTTCCGCAATGAGCGCAAGGCAATCCTCTTCGCTGAGTATGTTTAGATGACTTCCCGGATGGAAATTGAGCATTGTCAGACCGAGTTGCTCGCATCTCTGCATCTCGTCGAGAAATGACTTCCTCGACTTTTCAAGTTTTTCGGCATCCGGACTGCCAAGGTTGATCAAGAAATTGTCGTGAGGTAGAATCACCGACGGTGTGTAGCCGAATTCCTCACATCTTTGTTTGAAGAGATCAGCCTGTTGCTCGGTAATGGCTTTCGACACCCAGCGCGAGCTTGAGCCGGTAAACAAAGCAAAAGCCTTCGCTCCGATCTTATTTGCCTCAAGAGGTGCGTTGGCAACTCCGCCGGCCACACTGACATGTGCTCCTACATATTTCATAATCTGATATTTTAACAACAACTTAACGAAACAACTTCTATTATTGATGCCGCTATCTTGCGAAGCAGGACACGGCAATGGCTGTGGCAATGGCGACATTCAGCGATTCTCCATGATCGGAATCGTGGGGAGGAATTGTGAGCGGATTCGTCACCCTCTCTCTTATTCCGTCCGAAAGTCCGTTTCCTTCGTTTCCCATTGCGATAAATCCCCGTCTACCCAATTTCTCTTTAAATATGTCTTTCCCCTCGAGCAGCAGTCCATATAGAGGAATCTCCCTGTTGCTGTCGACCAATGAGGGAAGGTCACAATAGCAAATCTCCACTTTCCCCAATGATCCCATCGTGGCCTGAACCGTTTTGGGATTGTAAATGTCGACGGTGTCGTTGGAGGCATATATCCGCCTGATTCCAAACCAATGGCATGTGCGGATTATCGTGCCAAGATTCCCCGGATCCTGGATTCCATCGAGCATCACATACAATCCATCGACATCGGGAGCCGGAACCGACTCGCCATCTTTCTCCGGAATGCGATAAACGCCGATCACCTCGGGAGGTGTCATCAGGTTGGAAATCTTTTTCATTTCCTGCGGCGTCAGATCGTACATCTCGCAGCGGACTGCCGGTTGAAATGTTGATCCTTCCGCTCTGAGAATGGCTTCGACTTCGAAAGCGTCGCAAGTATCGGCCACCGACTTCGACCCTTCGACTATAAAAAGCCCATGCTTCCGCCTCATTTTGGCGGAAGCAAGGCTTGAATAGATTTCGAGTTTGCGTTTGGATATCATTTCAGTCACGCAGACTTAGGGCTGATCTTCAACAAGTTGAAAGCCCTGTAAAAATCAAATCAAAATATAAGTAAGTGTTCAAACTCACTATCGGAATCTGAATACTTACTTATATTGAACGGTTTTATTTTTCGATCACGATATCGAATTTCTCAAGGAAGTTCATTGTGTCCTCGATGTAGTCGGCCATCACCACGTCATCCTCAACAAAGGGAACGACAGCTCTGTACGACTCCATCACCTTCTCGATGCAGGGAGAAGATTTCAGCGGACGACGGAAATCGAGACCCTGGGCGGCATTCATCAGCTCGATCGCAGCGATATATTTCAGGTTGTCGATTATCTTGTGAAGCTTGGTGGCAGCATTGGCGCCCATCGAGACAAGGTCCTCCTGTCCGTTTGAGCTTACAATCGAGTCGCAGGATGCTGGCCATGCATACATCTTGTTCTGGCTCACCATCGATGCCGCGGCATACTGAGGAATCATGAATCCGGAATTCAGACCCGGTTTGGCCACGAGGAATTCCGGAAGACCGCGTTGTCCGAGGATAAGCTGAGCCACACGACGCTCGGAGATGTTGCCGAGTTCATGGAGAGCCACGCCCATATAGTCGAATACAAGGGCAATGGGTTCGCCATGGAAGTTGCCGCCGGAAACCACAAGATCCTCGTCGGGGAAGACCGTGGGATTGTCGGTCACGGAATTGATCTCTGTGTGAAGCACCTCGGTGACATGATACATGGCATCTTTCACCGCGCCGTGCACCTGCGGAATGCAACGGAACGAATAGGGATCCTGCACATGTTTCTTCTCGCGCGAGATGATCTCGCTGCCTTCGAGAAGATTGCGGAACACCTTGCCTGTCTCGATCTGACCGCGGTGGGGACGAACCTGCTGGATGCAATCCATAAACGGTTCGATGCGGCCGTCGAATGCCTCGAGCGACATTGCGCCAAACATATCGAAGCAGTTCACCATGTGCCAGCCGTCGATCAGAGCCTTGATTCCGTTCGCGCTCATGAACTGAGTACCGTTGAGCAGAGCCAGACCCTCTTTCGATTTCAGCTTGATCGGCTTCCAGCCCATTATGTTGAGAGCCTCGGAAGCAGCGACAACCTTACCCTGGAAGGTAACTTTACCCTCACCGACGAGCGGAAGGAAGAGGTTGGCCAAGGGAGCGAGGTCGCCCGATGCGCCGAGCGAGCCGCGATCGTAGACCACGGGGAGCACATCATTGTTATAGAAATCGAGAATACGGTTTACGGTCTCGACCTGAACACCGCTGAAACCCTTCGAAAGGGCATGAGCCTTGAGAAGCAGCATCAGTTTGACAACAGTCTTGTCGACAGGTGTGCCGACCGAGCAGCTATGGCTCTTCACAAGATTCTCCTGTAAGGTGGAAAGCTCATCGCGAGAGATATGTTTGTTGCAAAGCGATCCGAAACCTGTTGTCACACCATAGATCGGTGCGCTGTCTCGGTCAGTTTTGCCATCGAGATATTCGCGGCAATGTTCGATTTTTTTGATGGCCTCCTCAGAAAGTGTGAGACGTGTGCCATCTTTAAGAATGCGTTCAATCAGATCATAGGTAAGATCCGACGATCCAATCGCATATTCCTGTAGTTTTTCCATTGTATAAGGTTTTCTTTTAAGCAGTTGCTTAAAACCGTCTGTCGTTCCCGGTTCTTAGATCCATTTGGATTCCGTGTCAACTCTGAACTCTAACGACACAAAGGATCGTTGAAAAAGAGAACTCTCTGTTACCCGATTTTAAACAACCTCTGTAGATTTCAAATTAATTATCTCACCAATCTGCCGCGACTCACCACGTTTCTGACACAATTCATGCCGACGTAGTAGGGCAACATCCGATAGTTGTCAAACTCGAGAAGTACCACATCTCCCCGTTTACCCTTCTCCAGCGAACCGGTTTCAGCGGCGAGATCCACTGCCGCCGCTCCATTGAGGGTCAATGCGGTGATGGTCTCTTCGATGCTCATCTTCATGTAGATGCATGCCAGAGCTATTGTCAGCGGTATCGAGCCGGAGAAGCAGCTGCCGGGATTCAGGTCGGTGGCAAGTGCCACAGCAGCACCCGAATCGATAAACTTCCTTGCCGGAGCGTAGGGCTCGCGAAGTGCGAATGCCGTGAGTGGCAACAACGTTGCCACCACACCTTTATCTGCCATCATTCTCACACCCTCGTCGCTCACGTGCAACAGATGATCGGCCGACACTGCCCCCAATTCGGCGGCGAGTTCGGCACCACCGAGAGTCACGATCTCGTCAGCGTGGAATTTGAGTTTGAATCCGGCTTCGCGTGCAGCTTTCATAAAGCGGCGGGAATCCTCTATCTCAAATACGTTTTTCTCTGTGAAGATGTCGCAGAACTTTGCCTTCCCTTTCACTGCAGGAAGCATCTCTTCGATCATCAGATCCACATACTCCGAAGTGCGGCCTTTATATTCGGCCGGAACGGCATGCGCTCCAAGGAAAGTGGCGACAACCGACAGCGGTGTCTCAGGATCGTCGGCAAGAACCTTGATTGCATCGAGCATCTTGAGTTCCGTTTCCGTGTCCAGACCGTATCCGCTTTTTGCCTCAACGGTTGTCACACCCATTTCCGACATTCTGTCGACAAACCATCTCGCCTTCTCGGCAAGAGATTCCACTGATTCATTTCGCGTGGCATTCACTGTGGACTGTATACCACCGCCGCGCTCCATGATGCTCATATAGGAATCTCCCTTCAGACGCCATTCGAATTCATCGGGACGATAGCCGCCGAAAATGAGATGTGTATGCGAATCTACGAAACCGGGCAAAGCCACGCGACCCTCGCCGTTGAGCGTTTCATACTCTACATCGGGCACCAGCTCCATTCCTTCGGAGGGTCCGACGTAAGTGATAACGCCATCGGTGATGACCAGAGTGGCATTCTCGATTTCGAGCAGATGCGACATGGAGTCGCCCCGGAGGGCGGAATCGCCCTCCGGAGTGACTACTTTGACATTGCTGATAATAAGATTGTTGTTCATTCCTCAATTACTTGGAAATCACTTCATTCACCTTTGCGAGGATCTTTGTCTCCCTCTCAGCTGCTGCGTTGGCGATAGCCTCTGCCTCATCGAGAAGTCGGGTTGCGGCTTCGCGATCCTTGAGTCCGGCAGCGTTGATCTTGACATTGAGCCAAGCGCCGAACACTGCGGAGCGGGCGGCGAGAGCACCCACGCCGACATCGCTCACCGATGCCGGATTGCCCTTCTCTGCCATATCCTCGAGAAGGTCGAACGTCTCGAAAGATGTTTTCATCGTGCGCAAGGGCACCTCGGTGGCATAGAGAGTAGCCTCCTCGAGAGCGGCAGCGCGCGCGGCCTTCTCTTCGGGCGATCCCTTGGGCATGGCAAATACAGCCATGATGCGGTTGAATGCCTCTGTGTCCTCGTCAACGAGGTGGATCAGACGGTCCTGAATGCCTCTACCCTTTTCGGCTGCATCGGAGAACTCCTCCCAACGGTCGTCCCAACCCGCCTTGTGTGCGGAGAGGTTCGCAACCATTGTGCCGAGAGCAGCGCCGAGCGCACCCATGTAAGCGGAGATCGAACCGCCGCCGGGAGCCGGAGATTCCGAAGAAGTCTCGTCGGCAAAAGCCGTGAGAGTCATGTCGGTAAGCTTTTTGCCGGTCTCCTCCTTAGCCTCAAGCATATATTCGATCACCTTCTCTTCGGGCTTGAAAGGTTTCAGTTCGTCAAGACCCATGGAGCGCACGGCCATTCTGATGATCTCACTCTCGGGGATACCGAGCGAGCGCTGCTGCTTGCGGAGGAAATGCTTTCCGGCCTCGATAAGAGCCGATTTCGGAACAAGACCTACGATCTCCGTTCCGGTCACTCTCACACCGCGATTGTTTGCCTTGTCGCAAACCTCGTCGAATGCGATGTGAAGCGGAGTCTGCTTCATGTCGGTGATGTTCATCGACACCTGTGCGATGCCATACTCGTCGATATACCAGCCGATAGCCTTTGTGCCCTTGAGGGTGCCGGGAATCATGATGGTGTTTCCGTCGGCATCCTTCATGGGTTTGCCGGTGACCTTGCCACCCTCGCGCATGGGTCTTCCTTTCTCGCGCACGTCGAAAGCGATGGCGTTGGCGCGGCGTGTGGATGTGGTGTTGAGGTTGAAGTTGACGGCGATCAGGAAGTCGCGGGCGCCGATGGTGGTAGCACCTGTGCGGGCTGCATCCTCGTCAAAGGGACGGTCGCCGAAGTCGGGACCTTTTCCTTCGTGATTCATCTTTTCGGGGAGGGCCTCATATTCTCCGGCACGGCACACAGCAAGGTTGCGACGCTCGGGAGTGAAGGCGGCTGCCTCGTAGCAATAGGTGGGAATACCCAACTCGGTGCTTACACGCTCGGCAAGTTTTCTTGCAAGAGCGGCACATTCCTCAAGAGAAATTCCACTCACGGGAATCAGAGGACACACGTCGGTTGCGCCCATGCGGGGGTGTGCGCCATGATGTTGGCGCATATCTATCAGTTCGGCAGCTTTCTTGATGCCGCGGAATGCAGCCTCAACCACATCTTCGGGTTCTCCGACGAATGTGACAACCGTACGGTTGGTGGCTTCTCCCGGATCCACATCGAGAAGCGATACTTTTCCACCTTTTTCTATTTCGGCAGTGATTGCATTGATCACCGCCATGTCGCGTCCCTCGCTGAAATTAGGAACGCACTCTATGATCTGTTTCATGGATTCTTAGTTGTGTTAGTGCGGAAGATTTGTGTAAGCTCTTCTTGTAATCTTCTCTTAGCGCACAAGGTTTTTGATCATCTCTTCATCTGCGATAAAGGGCTCGGTGATCATGAAGCCGTTTTTCGCCTGGGTGTCGTTCCACTCGCGCACGGTGCTCATGGCGTTCTCGTTGCGTGCCCAGCTGCGACGGGCCACACCGCCCATCACGTCCCAGAGCATTGCCTGCTTGAGGATCTCGTCTACACGCTCAGAGCCGTCGCACACCATGCCGAAACCTCCGTTGATGGCTTTTCCGATGCCCACACCGCCGCCGTTGTGGAGAGCCACAAGGCTCATGCCTCGGGCGCAGTTGCCGGCGAAGCACTGCACGGCCATGTCGGCCATCACGTTCGAACCGTCTTTGATGTTGCTTGTCTCGCGGAATGGCGAGTCGGTGCCGCTCACGTCATGGTGGTCACGTCCGAGCATGATGGGACCTACCTCGCCATTGCGCACCATCTCGTTGAATTTCAGAGCGATCTTCAGACGACCCATCGCATCCTGATAGAGGATGCGGGCCTGGGTGCCAACCACGAGTGCGTTCTTCTCGGCGTCGCGGATCCAGTTGTAGTTGTCGCGGTCCTGTCCACGGCGGTTCGGATCGATGCACTCCATGGCGGCATGGTCGGTCTTGACCAGATCCTCATGTTTGCCGCTGAGGCAAACCCAGCGGAAGGGGCCGTAACCGTAATCGAACAGCATCGGACCCATGATATCCTCGACATAGGAGGGCCAGATGAAGCCATCCTTCTCGTCGACTCCATTCTTAGAAATTTCCTTGACACCGGCATCGTAGATGGCCTTCATGAAAGAGTTGCCGTAGTCGAAGAAATATGTTCCCGACTCAACAAGAGCGCGGATCGCCTCGAAATGGCGACGCAGCGACTTGTCCACGAGGTGACGGAACTGTTCGGGATCCTGGTGAAGCATCGCGGTGCGCTCCTCGAAAGTAAGGCCTGCCGGGCAGTATCCACCTTCGTAGACAGCGTGGCACGATGTCTGGTCGCTCAGGAGATGAATCTTCTTGTTGTTGGCCACGGCATACTCGAGAAGGTCGACCACGTTGCCGAGATAAGCGATCGACACGGGGCGTTTCTCCGCCATCGCCTCCTCGGCAAGACGGAATGCCTCGGCGATATCAGAAGTCTTCGCGCTTACCCAACCCTGATCCATGCGGGTTTTGATTCGCGATTCGTCCACCTCGGCGATAATTGCGGCTGCTCCTGCAATCTCGGCTGCCTTGGGCTGAGCGCCGCTCATTCCTCCCAGACCGGAGGAAACGAAGAGATAACCGCTCAAGTCGCCATCATCGGCCACACCGAGCTTCATTCGTCCGGCGTTGAGAATGGTGTTGAAAGTGCCGTGCACGATGCCCTGCGGACCGATGTACATCCATCCGCCGGCCGTCATCTGGCCATAGTTGGCCACACCCATCTGCATGGCTTCATGCCAATCGTGGAGATTATCGAACATACCCACCATCATGGCGTTGGTGATGATCACTCGCGGCGCGTCCTTGCGCGAGGGGAAAAGGCCGAGCGGGTGGCCCGATTCCACCACGAGGGTCTGCTCGTCGGTGAGTTCCTCGAGATATTTCTTGATAAGACGGTACTGAAGCCAGTTCTGAGCCACCTGGCCTGTCTCTCCGTATGTCACGAGTTCATAAGGATAGAGCGCTACGTCGAAACTGAGGTTGTTGTCGATCATGACCTGGAAGGCCTTTCCTTCAAGGCACTTTCCCTTGTATTCATCAATCGGCTTGGCTTTCAGATCTCCTTCCGGACGCCATCTGTAGGCGTAGATACGGCCACGAGTGCGCAGCTCCTCGAGGAATTCGGGTGCGGCTTTCTCATGCAGTTCCGGGGGAAGATAACGGAGGGCGTTTTTCAACGCGGTGACAGTCTTGTCGGGCGACAGTGTGTAGCCACGATCAGGAGCACGGCGTATTCCCTCTTCAAATGAGGGCATCTCCGGCCATTCAGCTTCTAATACGATTCTTTCTGCGTTCATGATATTATTATTAAGTCCGCCTCAGGCGGGTGTTGGTTGTTCAAATTTAATAAAAAATTTGCAATGCAATATCAGATAACTAAAAATCACATCACAATTCTACCCTTCTTGGCCTGTTCGAGCATTTTTTTGCCCGGCATCAAATAAATTTCGAGTCTGCGGTTCTTGTCGCGGTTTTCCATCGAGTTGTTCTCAACCAGCGGCATGTCGTCGCTCATGGCATAGGGGAAAAGATAAGTTGTGTCCACATTTTGTCCGGCAAACCAGTTGAACACAGCCGCTGCCCGCTCTTCGGTGAGCGTTTCGCGATATTCCTCCGAACCGGTGTTGTCGGTGTGCATCACCATCAGGACCCTGTACATGTCGGGCTCTTTCAGATAGCGCTTGATCGGGGCAAGCAATGACGAGGCACTCTCGCGAAGCGAAGTGTCGTTGGGTGCGAACAGTTTGGCGGCGGGGATCGAGACCAGAAGCACTTCCTTGTTCCTGAATGTCTCGACCGTGCAACCGTTCTTCGAATTATACTCACGGTTGTGAAGACGGGTTCTACCCTCCTTCTCCTGGAATTTCCTGATAAGTGCCGCGCTCTTGTCGTCGAGGTCCACAGAGTTTATCATCTCGATAAACGACATGTCATCGAGATTCACGTCGCGAACCGACTCAGTCTTGGCCTGCTTTGCTTCCGGGCGTGCTGCCTGCACCTCGACCGGGCAGGCCGACGCGGCAAAAAGGAGCAGTGCGAATGTCAGGTTAGAGAAAATTATCAATAGATTCTTCATATTGCAATTCTCCTTTTACAATTGCGGCGACATCCTTGGGATCCATCACCGATTCCTTATCCTTTTTAAGCTCTTTCTTGACGTATGCCACCAGATTCTCCTCATCGAGAAGATCCTCATCCGTCTCATCGGCATCGAGCGAAAGATAACCGTTTTTCTCGTACCAGTCCCAGATGATATCGATCACATAGAGGATCTCATCATCGGAATACTGATTGTTGACCGATTCGCTCAGGGTGTTGCGTATGAATTTCACAGCAGCATCCTCATCATATTTCAGTTCGTCGCTCATAATTCTATCTTTTTGAAATTACGGTTCCACGTTATTATCCCGATCCGGATCAGATCTGTCACTTCTCGTCGGCGGCCATATCTTTATTCCTGCTATCGGTTGATATCCAGAAGACCCTCGGGAAGGGATGTGAAAATTTTCTTTTCTCCCTCATCTATCTCCGTTATCATATCCTCGGCAAAAGGAATGAACACCTCCTCTTCGTCGGGAGTAGCCACTTCGAGGAGCGGATTGTTTGGACTGTCGATAAAATCGATCACAGTTCCCACCAATCCGAGACTGTCATCAACAACCGCGTAGCCCTTGAAGTTGTCGGAAATAAGAAGTTCACCATCCTCAATCTCGAGATGTTCCATCACATCCTCTCTTCTGGCATATATCACCTTGTTGACAAATTCCGAAGCTTTTTCCTGTGAATCTATCCCTTCGAGTTTGAGAAGATAGGACTCAGCGCCTTTGGGTCGCATCGATTCCGGATAGAAAGGAACGAAGATGCCATCCATCTCCACCACAAGCGGATAGTCGCCGTCGAGGAAATCCTCCTCGACATCAATCATGGCATTCAGTTCGCCTTTCAATGCGTGGGTTTTCTGAAACTTCCCAATCTCCACAAGATCTTTCTTCTCTATCATACTTTTGAAATAACCGCTCAACTTCTAATGACTAACCGACTGTTGGCACAGCTACTCATCTATTCTAATGATTTTTGCGCCCAATTTGTTGAGTCGCTCATCAATTCTCTCATATCCTCTGTCGATCTGGCCGATGTTCTGGATCTTGCTTGTCCCCTTCGCACCGAGGGCAGCGATCAGCATGGCGATACCGGCACGGATGTCGGGCGATACCATGTCGGTGGCCCGCAGGCAGTTGAATTTGCCGGCTCCGATCACAACGGCGCGGTGGGGATCGCATAGAATGATGCGGGCCCCCATGTCGATAAGTTTGTCGACGAAGAATAGGCGGCTCTCAAACATCTTCTGATGGATCAGCACACTTCCTTTGGCCTGTGTAGCCACCACGAGCAGAATGCTAATAAGGTCGGGCGAGAGTCCGGGCCACGGTGCATCCGACACGGTCAGAACCGAGCCGTCGATAAACTGATCTATCTCATAGATCTCCTTCTGGTTCACCCTGATGTCATCCCCTTTTATCTCGAGGCTGATCCCCATTCTGCTGAAAGCCATCGGCAGCATTCCGAGATCTTTCACACCCGCGTTGCGTATCAGCAGATCCGACCCGGTCATGGCAGCCATTCCGATAAAGCTTCCCACCTCTATCATGTCGGCAAGAAGTCGATGACTGGCACCTTTAAGCGAGGTCACACCCTCGATCACTAATAGATTCGAACCGATCCCTTGGATCTTGGCACCCATCTGCGTAAGCATTCTGCAGAGTTGCTGGATATAGGGCTCGCAAGCTGCGTTGTAGATTGTAGTGGTGCCTTCGGCCAGCACAGCGGCCATGATGATATTGGCCGTGCCTGTCACCGACGCCTCGTCGAGAAGCATATATGTTCCTCGCAGACGGTCGGGCGCTGAGATATGATAGGTTCTGTCTTCCGGGCAATACTCGAAATTGGCGCCCAGGTTCTGCAGGCCGATGAAATGTGTGTCGAGTCGGCGACGGCCGATTTTATCACCCCCCGGTTTGGGTAGCAATGCGGTGCCGAACCGGGCCACGAGAGGACCGAGCACCATCACCGAGCCGCGCAGCGAGGCCGCTTTGCGGCAATACTCCTCCGAATGTATATAATCGAGATTTACATCATCTGCCTGAAACTCGCATGTCGATGGGGATGTATAATTCACTTTTACACCCATGTCTTTCAAAAGACATATCAGATTGGTCACATCGTTAATGCGGGGGAGATTGGAAATGGTCACCTTCTCCGAGGTGAGTAATGTGGCGCATATCACCTCCAGAGCCTCATTCTTGGCGCCCTGAATCTCTATTTCTCCCTGAAGCGGATGACCGCCTTCCACTATAAAGCTTGCCATAGGTGTGTCTTATTTGACCGGTTTCAGCAATATATCAAATCATGCATACTGATTTCATGACACTTGCTGTAGTTAAATGAAAACGGTTATCGTTTTTTACGCTTCTTTCCCTGCTGTGCCGGAGCCTGAACCTCCTTGAACTCATGCAGCAGATATGTGTTGGGATCGAGGTCGATTTTTCCATTGGAATAGAGCGCGAGGTCGCGAAGAATCTTCGCATCGTCGACACCCTCTTTGTTGTGCACCAGCATTAGCTTCTTCATGTGGTGAGCGATCATTGAGATCAGCTGGTCCCTCTCCGGTCCCTCCTCCATATCAGCTACAGTGGCGATCATCTTCTCGATGTTCTTTCCATAGTGTCTGAAGCGCATATGGTTGGCAGTATAAGGAATAGAATTCGGTTTCGGGTTGAGCGTCTCCTCGGTTACTACCTCGCAAGGGAAGTCAATGTCGAGTTCAAAACGCGACAGGATATTGATTTCATCCCAGATTTTGCGCATGTCGCGCCCCTCCCCCACAAGCTGGGGAAAAAGGGAGGCCATAACATCGGCTATGGCGTAAGCACAGGCTGTCCGCTCCTCTCTATCGGCAATTGCGACGCAATGATCTACCATCTTTTGCACCGATCGTCCGAATTCGGGAAGCAACACCGGCTCCATTTCAGTATTATAGGGTATCATCATTAATTTCAATTATCAATCTGCAAATATAACGAAAAAAAATGATTTTTTCTCAGCACAACTTATTTTTAGCCACAGTGGTTTGATACTCTTTGAGATAGCTGGGCACCGAGTAGGCTATGTCGATGAAATCGTTTTCTCTGAATGCCTTTTCCGACAGCGCCAGCATATCTTTTGCCTGTGGCAATATGCCGTCGATCCAGTGTGCGTTGGGTGAGTGGATCACATCCTTGGCTTTCGCCGCACCGTCACCGATAAAATATACCTGATGATCCTTAAGAAGTTCGGCAAACGAGTTTTCATCAAGTATCATCGGTCCGGGCGCAATCACCTCGTTCAGAGCGAAATCGTAGGCCGCGCAGAAAACTTCCATCCTTCGGGCATCGATCATCGGCACGAAGATTTCATCCCCCTGCCAATCCATGTTCCTGAACATAGCCTTCACTGCGAGGATCTTGAGTGTGTCGACACCAATCAGAGGGAGATCCATGCTGAAGGCAAGTCCCTTGGCCATCGAGAGTCCGATGCGGAGTCCGGTGTAACTTCCCGGGCCGATGCTGACTGCGATGGCATCGAGTTTGTCACCCTTGCGATGTATCTCCTCCAGGCATTCCTCCACAAACGGGGCAAGTGCCGTGGAGTGATTCATCCCTTTGTCGTCGTCTCGCTGAATTTCGAGCACGAGATCTTTTGTGTAAGCTGCGCTGCAGATCTTTCCGGAAGTTTCTATATTGAGTATTGAAGCCATTTCAATAATGATTAGTGATTAGTGATAAGAGATTAGTTATGGGAGATTTCTATTAACTATTAGAGTAATTGATTCTGAATTGCTCCACGCATCTCATGCCGTCGATGGCGGCTGAGGCTATTCCCCCGGCGTAGCCTGCTCCCTCCCCCGCGGGATACAGTCTCTTCACGCCCACGCTCTCGAGTGTCTCTTTGTCGCGCACTATTCTTATCGGCGATGATGTACGCGATTCAAGCCCGATCAGTATGGCGTCGTTTGTCAGGAACCCCCTGCTCATTTCGCCAAACCGTTTGAATCCATCTCTCAATCTTCGAGCTATGAAATCGGGCAGCAATTTGTTGAAGTCCTTGCTTTCGATACCGGGAGCGTAGGAACTTTGCGGGAGATCTGCCGACAATTTCCTCTCCGTGAAGTCCTTCATCCTTTGTGCCGGAGCGATGATAGAGTTTCCCGAAGCCTCAAACATCTTACGTTCAAGCGCTTCCTGAAGAGAAAGCATCTCCATTGCGCCGTCGGCACTGTACTCCGGAAAATCGCCGGGATGAATCTCAACCACCATTCCGGAGTTTGCCCACTTGCCTGAACGGGCCGATGCCGACATACCGTTCACCACAAGTTCATGTTCACCGCTTCCTGCGGGAACCACAACGCCGCCGGGACACATACAGAAGGAATAGACACCTCTGCCATCCACCTGCGTCACAAAACTGTATTCAGCTGCCGGGAGGTATTTTCCGCGTCCCTCCGCAGAGTGGTATTGAATGCGGTCGATTAGTTCCTGCGGATGCTCGAGCCGGACACCGATAGCTACTCCCTTCGGTTCGATCGGTATGTTATCTTTTGCAAGTGCCCGGAATGTGTCGTGCGCGGAATGTCCGGTGGCCAATATCACCGCATCACCCGCAACGTCGGAGCCATCTGCCAACTTAACACCTTTAGCCTCACCATGCTCCACTATGATTCCCGTGACGGTTTCCGAAAAACGGACCTCGCCGCCACATCTGATAATGGTGTGTCTCATCTCCTTGATCACATGCGGGAGTCGGTCGCTTCCGATGTGCGGATGAGCATCGATAAGGATGTCGGGAGATGCACCATGCTGCACGAATATCTGCAGCACCTCCTCCACATTCCCTCTCTTCTTACTTCTTGTGTAGAGTTTGCCGTCGCTGTAGGCTCCCGCGCCCCCCTCTCCGAAGCAATAATTGGAAGTAGGATTGATTCTCTTTTCTCTGGAGATTGCGGCAATGTCGAGTCTTCGTTGGTCGACATCCTTCCCTCTTTCGATCACGATCGGTCGGATACCGAGGCGTATCGCCTTCAGGGCTGCAAACAGGCCGGCGGGCCCCGCCCCTACAATCACCATCACCGGAGCCTGATCAGGCACCGGTGAAAATTCAATCGGTTTCTGTTCGGCATCAACCCGCTCGTCATCTCCCAAAGCGCATCGCAGAGTGAGGTTGATCCATACTTTCTTTTGACGTGCATCGATCGACCTGCGCACCACCCTCGCGTCATTTATCTGATCTGCCGGTATGCCAAGTCGCGTTGCCGCAGTTTTTTTCAACTGCTTGAGATTGGATGAAACGGCGGGTGCCACCCGCAAATTTACATTCTCTATCATTCGGTATCTATTGCTGAAACTTGCTTTCCAGAATACGTGCAAATTTCATTTTTACTTCATTCATCGGGACCTCCCTCTGCAATTCTCTTGCAATGCTCGTCACCCCCTTGTCGACAAATCCGCAGGGATTGATGCGGGAGAAGGCCGTCAGATCGGTGTTTACATTCAGGGCAAGTCCATGCATCGTAACGCCATGACTCACTTTTACTCCGATGGCACATATCTTGCGCGCCTGAGGAGTTCCCCAGTCGAGCCACACCCCTATCGCGTCGCCGTTGCTCGATGATGCGATGCCATATTCGGCAAGGAGTTCGATGACAGATTCTTCAAGGAGTTCGATATACTTCTTCACGCCCAATCCATGCCTGATGATGTTCAGAAGCGGATAGACCACGAGTTGCCCGGGGCCATGATATGTGATGTCGCCGCCTCGCTCGATGCGGATACACTCGGCGCCACTCTGTTTCAAACGCTCCTCCGAAACGAGCAGATTGTCGGAATTGCCGTGGAACCCGAGTGTGTAGACAGCGGGATGCTCCACCATGGCGATCCTCTCCTCGATGCGGGGTTCGTCGGCGGCTCTATCCTCGATCAAGGCATTGAAAATCTCCTTCTGCTTGGTCCAGGCCTCGCGGTAGGGGGTGATTCCCCAGTCTTCGATAAGCATGGCGATCAATGGATATGCTTCTCCGCATGATAGCTCGAACGAACCATCGGCGAACTCTCTATATGTTCAAAACCCTTCTCCTTGCCGATCCTGCCATATTCGGCAAATGTGTCGGGATGGATGTAATCTCTCACCTGATAGTGGTTTTTTGTAGGCTGCAGATACTGGCCTATCGTCATGATCTTGCAACCGGCATCGAGAAGATCATCCATGGTCTGCAGAATTTCCTCTCTCGTCTCGCCGAGTCCGAGCATGATTCCCGACTTTGTGCGCACTCCTTTTTCAGCCAGATAGCGGAGCACGGAGAGCGAGCAGTCGTAGGTTGCACGGCTTCGCACCGACGGAGTGAGGCTTCTCACTGTCTCAAGATTATGGGAGATCACCTCAGGTTTTTCGGCAATCACCATATCGAGCAGTTCCTCTCTTCCCTGGAAATCGGGGATGAGCACCTCCATCGTAAGACCGGGGCACTCCTGTTTGAGAGTCCTGATCGTCTCGGCCCAATGCGACGCACCGAGATCGGGAAGATCGTCGCGGTCGACAGATGTGATCACCACATGCTTGAGGTTCAGTTCGCGCACGGTCTTTGCGATGTCGGCTATCTCCTTCTTGTCAAGAGGGAGAGGCACACCGGTGGCAACGTTGCAGAACCGACAACCGCGTGTGCATATATTACCTCCGATCATGAAGGTGGCGGTTCCCGCGCCCCAGCACTCCGCGCGGTTGGGACACATACCGCTCGAACAGATCGTGTGCAGTCCGCGATCGTTGAGCATACCGATCACCTGCTTGGTTTTGAACCCTTTGGGCAACTTTATCTTGAGCCATTCTGGCTTGCGACGGAAAGAGACATCCGTCTTTGTTTCTTCCTTATTCTCTGCGGATATTTGTGTGGAATCTGTCATTGTTCAAATTGATAGTAGTGTCATTTTGCATGAGGTGTCATTTCATGAAACCCTGCTTCTTGAGGAATGCAAGGAGTTTGTCGGAGATCTGCTCGTTCATCGCGCGGGGATAGCGCACATCGGTGAAGACCTGAGCAAGCGTTTTCTTGCCGTTTTCAGCGACAAACATAGCATTAGGTTCAAACTCATCCTTCGCCTTGTAGATCTTCACGATCTCGTCGTCGCTATATTCGGGATAGCTTTCAAGGCACACCACCCCGTCTGTGCCGATTCTCTCCGTTTTCTCCGGATTTTCAGCCGGATAACCCACCGATATACATGCCACTGGGAGAGTGAGACGCGGAAGTTTCAGCAATTCGGCTATTTCGGGTGCGTTGTAGAAACAGGTTCCGAGATAGCATGTTCCCAGTCCGGTCAGTTCGGCAAGGGTCACGAACTGCTGGGCGAGGATCGTTGCGTCGAGCATTGCCGATGTGAGCGACAGGAAATTGTCATAACCGGCATCAGCGTCAGAGACCTCGCACCATCTGGTGAATCTGTAATAATCGGCGCAAAAAGTAAGCATCAACGGTGCGTTGGCTGCCGCCGGTTGATTGAAGTGAAGTTCGGCAAGTCGGCGACGCATCTCCGCATCTCTTGTCTCGATCACCGTGTAGAGCTGCATGTTGCCCGTGGTCGGGGCCTTCATAGCAACCTTCAGTATGCTGTCGATCAACTCCTTGCTTGGTGCTTCCTCGCTATATTTCCTGATTGTGGACCGATGGCTGAAAAATTCAGCCAAAGCTTCCGGCATTCTTTCCATATCTTAGATTTAAGTCTACTTTTACGCGAAAATAGTCAATATTTTTCTTCTATACAACTAATTTTTTGGGAAGATGCCTTATTTTGGGGGTGGAATCCAATTTTTGCCGAGTAGCCTTATTTACCGAGGAAATAAGCTCTCACCTCGCCCACCGGAAGTTTGCCGACGAGATAAAGGGGAATATGGTCCGAATCGGTCGAGATCCAGGTGTCGATATCATCGCTCGACTTCTTGCCACCCTCTTGCGTGAAATTGAAGCGGATATGATATGCCTCCCGTTCGGTCTTGTCCTTCAACTTGATCATCTCTTTGCCGAGACTCCTTATCTTGATATTCTCCGATTTGGTGCCTGAGAAAACAGTTGCTTTATAGATCTTTGTGCGATCGAGGGCCGCATAGTCAAGCTTACGCAGATAATAGAAAATTGAGAGCATGTCGTAGACAGGCCCGGTGGCGTGAAGTGTGATTTCCTTCACTTTTGTCTTGCCGTCGCGAGTTTTATAGACCTTGCAGTAGCCGGTGGTCTTGCCGCCCGAACGACTGTAACGGATCTCGTCGCGGTCGTTCATATTCTTTTCATGCGTGATCTTGGTGTATTGAGTCGGCAGAAGGTCGGAGGCGCGGATCGTGGCGGTAAGTGTGTCGCGCACCCGGTAGAAGCGGTCGGCCCACGGTTTGGTCTTTGCCGCAAGCATCACATTATAGTGCGAACCGGAGCGGCGAAGCGACAACGTGGCGTCACCCGCATCCTTGTGGATCAGTCCCCATTTATAGGAGATGACATAGCGAAGGTTTTCATTCTGAAACGAAGGCTTTGCCTGAATGTTTCCCGACATAAGAAACATGATCAGCAAGACCAACACTGACATCACACTTTTCCCACCCCTGTATATTTTTCTGTTCATAATCTTCTATATTGTCAAAAGTACACAAATAGAGTGCTGCCCGACTGAATAAGGATAATCAATCGCCGACAGAACCTCCCTATTAATTGTAACGCACAGAAACAAAAAATAACTTGCAAGCCGATTCAAAAAGTTTCAAAACAAATTATTATCGGCTACAAGAAAGGTTATTATCGACAACAAAAAGGGAAGTTATACTTGCTTCAAAGTTCTAATATTTAAGGTAGAAGGCGCCACAAAGCTGTCGGTGTTCCTCGGTGGGAACGCCGGGGGCCATTTCGAGCGTCATCTGTGACTCTACCATCGGAACAGCCGCTTCCTCTTTTCTATAATTGAATTCAAGCAGTGCCCTTTTAGGCTGCTTCTTCGGTGTACCCTTCACTTTGCAGCATCTTCGCAGACTCAAACCGGCATCTGTCGCCAATTGGTTGAGACGTTCGGCTGATTCCACCGGTACCACCATTGCCAAGCGACCCGATTCATTCAGAATCGTTGGTGACATTTCGATCAGCACTTCGGGCGAAAGATCGCCGCAATGCCGCGCTGTGAGTCGAGCCGAATCGCACTGCTTCAAGCCTGCATCAAAATATGGGGGATTCGACACGATAAGATCGAATTTGAGAGCACCCTTGCTTTCGTTGTTGATGTCGCCGGTGCTGTCTGCACCGTTGTCAGAGGTGATTCTCGAACAATATTTCCGGAAGTCAGACCGGGTGGCACTGAGTCGGTCGCTCCATGGAGAGGCGATGAAATTCTCGATCGCCTCCCCTACAGAATTCTCGTCGATATCGATGCCGATCACTTCGGCGTCGCCGTTTCTTTGGGCGCACATCAGAGCAATCAGTCCGCAACCGGTGCCGACATCAAGGATGCGCCGGCAACCGCTCACATCAGCCCACGCCCCCACCAGCACGCCATCCACGCCGATTTTCATCGCACTTCGCGAATGCGAACAGGAAAACTGTTTGAATCTAAATATTTCCTTGCTCAATTTCTGAGAATGCTAAAAAATTAGTAATTTTGCAGCCGCAAAATTACCATTTATATGCCGACAAAAAAAGAGATAGACAATTTTTTCAGAGACTTACAGGAATATCCGTCACTCTATGCCTCTGATAATAAAGGCAATCATAGACTTCGCACGCTCGAAGACGCCATAATCATTCCCATGGAGGAGGATGTGTATCTCCCCTATATGAAGGTGGCGCTCAATATCGAAAACCCCTATATTAAAAATATGGTGAGATATGCAGCGAAGAATTCATGCCCGATATTCATCACCACACTTAAGCCCGTGGATAATCCCGACAGGGAGATGACCGAGGCTGAGGAGGAAGCTGAGTGGAATGAACTTATCGGACAAGTCGGCACTGTGGGCGTTGTGATCGACCTCAATGAGAGCAACACCGATGAAAGGATGCAGGTGCTTGTCAACACCGGTTTCCAAGGCACTCTTCAAAATGTGGAACACATCACTCTCCAGACCGGCGAGGATCTCACCATCGGTCGCGTCATTGAGGACAAGATCAAATATATCACCCCGAAAGATCCGGCTGCCGACATGGCGATCAACGAATTGATCGAGGCCAGTTATGCCTCTGCCGGAAGATTCCTGAATGAGAACGATCTGAAGAACCTCCGTTCCAATCTTGATTCCATCCGCAAATATTCGGTGAAATGGCTTCATTACATGGCTCAGAATTCTCCGATCGACTGGCGGAATCAGTATGCCCTGCTCGCGGAGCGCGACATGCAGAAGCGTCGCGACAAATTCCTGGAGCTGCTGTCGCTCGAACTGCAGAAACTCGCCGTGAAAGAGGAGATGCACAACCGCACCGTGTCGCAGCTCTCGCGCCGCCAGAAAGAGGAATTCCTGCGGTCGCAGATCCGCACCATGCAGGATGAGCTCGGCGCCGATGCCGACGACGACGAGATCGGCGAACTCCGCATGAGGGCAGAGAAGAAGGAGTGGAACGAGGAGACGATGAAGGCATTCGAAAAGGAGATGCGTCGTCTGATGCGCTATTCGGTTAATTCTCCCGAGTACGCGCTTCAGTACTCATATCTCGACACATTCCTCAATCTCCCCTGGAAACATTGCGACACCGAGGTGTTCGACCTCGACGATGTGGAGCGCATACTCAACCGCGACCACTACGGACTCGAAAAGGTTAAAGACCGCATCGTGGAACAGATGGCCGTGATCAAACTCCGTCAGGATCTCAAGGCTCCCATACTCTGCTTCTACGGTCCTCCGGGTGTCGGCAAGACCTCGCTCGGTAAATCGATTGCCGAAGCACTCGGCAGAAAATATGTGAGAGTGGCTCTTGGCGGTATCCATGACGAATCGGAGATTCGCGGACACCGTCGCACCTACCTCGGTTCGATGCCCGGTCGAATCATAACCGCCCTCGAGAAATGCGGAACAAGCAACCCGGTGATGATGCTCGACGAGATCGACAAGATCGGCCGCGATTTCAAGGGTGACCCCTCCACAGCCCTGCTCGAGGTGCTCGATCCGGAGCAGAACTGCAAATTCCACGACAATTACATCGACCACGACTACGATCTGTCGAAAGTCCTGTTCATCGCCACCGCCAACGATCTTCACACGATTTCCGCCCCGCTTCTCGACCGCATGGAGCTGATCGAAATCGGCAGCTATGTCGACGACGAGAAGATCGAGATCGCGGTGCGCCATCTCGTGCCCAAGGCGCTCGTGGAACATGGTTTCGAAAAGGATGAGGTGGAGTTCACACGCGAGGCCATTGCCAAGATCATTGCCGGCTACACCAAAGAGAGTGGTGTGCGCCGCCTTGAGAAGAAAATCTCTGATGTGTTGCGCAAACTGGCACGTCTGAAAGCAAACGGCAAGGAATATCCGCGTGTGATCGAGGCCGATATGGTGGAGCAATATCTCGGCAAACCCGACATCACCCCCGACAGTTGCGAGACCGACCCGATGACCGGTGTCGTGACAGGACTTGCCTGGACCCAGGCCGGTGGTGAGATTCTATATATCGAATCGTCGCTGTCGCCCGGCAAGGGTGATAAACTCACCCTCACCGGAAATCTCGGCAACGTGATGAAGGAATCTGCAATGATTGCCCTGCAGTTCCTCAAGAGCAACGCCTCGAAATATGGCATCGACTTCAAGAAATTTGAAGAGAACGATGTGCATATCCATGTGCCCGAAGGAGCCATACCCAAGGATGGACCCTCGGCCGGAATCACCATGCTCACCTCGTTGGCCTCAAGTTTCTCGGGAAGAAAGGTGGCACCGCGCATTGCCATGACAGGAGAATTCACTCTTCGTGGTCGTGTGCTGCCCGTGGGCGGTGTTAAAGAGAAAGTGCTTGCCGCAAAACGTGCGGGAGTCAACACCATCATACTCTGCAGCAAGAATCGCAAGGATATCGAAGAGATCCCCGCGCAATATGTCGAAGGAATTGACTTCAAATATGTTGATACTGCCGACGAAGTGTTGGAGATCGCACTGCTCGACGCGCCTCAACTATAAAAAATGTTAAATTCGGTTCTGAACAGGCCTGAAATTGACGATTTTTTGTTAATTTTGTAGTTCAAAGTGCCCTTAGAGTTGCCGGAGAAGTCCGGCAGCCCTGAGGATTTAGGCTAAAATAGAGACATGCGCAAATATCTGCAAATCCTTCCCCTTCTGCTTTTGCTCCTTACCGGCGCATCCTGCACGGAATACAACAAGGTGCTAAAGAGCAAAGATGTCAATTATAAGTTCCAGTTTGCCAAGAAGGCTTACGACAACAAGAACTTTACGCAGGCCTACACCCTGCTGAGCGAGTGTTACACCCCTCTGCGCGGTACGGCTGATGGCGAGGAGGCGCTATTCTTGCTTGCCATGTCTTACTACGAAAGCAAGGACTACGCCAACTCCAACCTCTATTTCAAGACCTACTACAACCGCTATCCGAAAGGGAAATTCGCCGAACTGGCGCGATTCTATTCCGGATATGGTTTCTATCTTGACTCTCCCGACCCGCAGCTCGACCAGACCTACACCATCAAGGCTATCGAAGAGCTCAGCAACTTCCTCGAGCTTTATCCCAAGAGCGACCGTGTCACCATCGCGCAGAATGCCATCTTCGAGATGCAGGACAAGCTCACGCTTAAGGAATTGCAGAACGCGCAGCTTTACTACAACCTCGGCAACTTCTTGGGCAACAACTATGAAGCGGCGATCATCGTTTCGCAGAACGCTCTCAAGGAATATCCCTATTCAAAATATAGAGAGGATTTCGAGTTGCTCGTGCTGAAATCGAAATTCCAGGAAGCCAAGCAGAGTGTCAGCGAAAAAATGGCCGACCGCTACAGCGACGTTGTGGATGAATACTATTCATTTATCAACAACTATCCCGAGTCGAAGCATCGCAAGGAAGCCGAGACCATCTTCCGCATCGCTGAAAAACACGCCGGAAGATAATCGTCCGCCGCGCCGGGGTTACTTCAGACTCCGCGAGCAATAGCCGGAAATCACCGGTCGGCAATTACCGATCGACACCGGCGAACAAAATTTAAAATCATTAAGACCGATATATAAATCATAATAGAACTTATGGATTATAAGAAGACAAACGCACCGCTCAACACCGTGACGCGCGACATGATCTCCATGTCGGAACAGACCGGAAACGTTTATGAGACTGTTTGTATTATAGGCAAGAGAGCCAACCAGATTTCGCAGGAGCTGAAGAAAGAGCTCGACAAAAAACTGCAGGAGTTCGCATCGACCGACAATCTTGAAGAGGTGTCGGAAAACCGCGAGCAGATCGAAATCTCCCGTTATTACGAGAAACTCCCCAAGCCGACCTTGATCGCAACCCAGGAATATATCGAGCATAAGCTCTATTTCTCCAATCCTCTCAAAGAGCGTGCCCGTCTCGAAGACTGAGATCGAGAGTCTCCCTTCTCTTTACATATTTAATCCCGACACAGAATATGCATTGGCCAACGGTACGGCCAATTATACTCCGTCGGCAGCAGTGGTGAAGCTACGCCGGAATCTGGCGTTGCTTCCCTCGTTATATGCATCAGAGGGTGACTCAATCCTTATCAGCGATCCGGTAAGCGACGCCGAACTGGCCGCTCTCCCCTACCATGACATCGCCGTCAGAAAGAACCTCGAGTTGATCGTAATTCCCGGTCCGCATCAGGTGCTCTCGCTGAAACGGATCATGAGAGCAGATCCCTGGGGATGGAATCTCACGATAGCGAGCAAACTTTCCACTCATTTCGAAAACCTTGTAGGGATCCCTTCCGATTCACGATTAGAAGATATCAGACGACTGTCGCATCGCCGCTTCACCATCGATTTTCTGAAGTTCCTAATGGAAAAGTCCGACTGGCCGGAGGTGAAACTGCCCTGCGAATTTGACAGTCTCCCGGTGGCGATGGCACTCTTTGAGAAACATGACGATCTCTTTTTCAAAGCTCCCTGGAGCAGTAGCGGTCGCGGAGTGATGCGCACAAATGATCTGACCGAAAAGCATGTAGCTCCTTGGGTGAAGGGAATCATCGCCACCCAGGGGTCGGTGATGGCCGAAACAGCTTACGACCGCGAGCTCGACTTCGCCACCGAATGGCGATGCCGCTCGGGAGAAGTCTCCTTTATAGGTTATTCGGTTTTCAAGACGTCGCGCAGAGGGAAATATCATGGAAACATCGAGGCTCCGCAATCCGATCTGCTGCAGATGATCGAGAATGCGGCTCCCGGCTGGAATGATAACCGACTCCACAGCATCAAGGAGGCGATAGAGGCTCTGATCGCTCCTTGCTATGATGGACCGCTCGGTATCGATATGCTCGCCACAAGAGAAGGCAATGTGAATCCCTGCGTGGAAATCAACCTACGTCGCACGATGGGACTGGTGGCGATAGAGAACGGCTCATAACAGATCTGCTCTCAGGATTCCTTAGACTATGATCAACAGAAACTCCTTAAATCTCAACGCATGAAGTCAATCAAGATAGATATCGCCGGGCGTGGAAATGTGGCTACACATCTTCAGAGGATGATCGAGTTGGCCAACCGTCAGGCATCGAAGGCCGATATGGATTCACCCCACGGTTGGAAGATTGATGCTAAGGAACTGAATCCCCACGATTTGTCGGGATTGCGCGATGATTGCGACATTCTTCTTATCAGCGTCACCGACACAGCCATTCCCGCCGTGGTTGCCTCCATTCCGAAGGATTTCCGCGGCATTGTGGCCCACACCTCGGGAACGACCGACATCTCAGTTTTTGACGGCACCGGTTTTGACAGCGCCGTTTTCTATCCGTTGCAGACCTTCAGCAAAGATGTTGCTCTCCGATATGAGGGTATCCCTATCTATGTGGAGGCGCGTCGAGAGGAGTCGCGGAATCTACTCCTTGAGTTGGGCAAGAGGCTTTCGGGGAAGGTGGTGATAGCAGACTCCGCGCAACGAAGAGCTCTTCACGTTGCTTCGGTGTTCGGTTGCAATTTTGTGAACAGGATGTGGGCCATCGCCGACGAGATCATGACGAAGGCGGGCATGAAGTTCTCCGACCTCTATCCCCTGCTCGACGAGACACTCCGCAAGGCTAAGGAAATAGGCCCGACCAACGGTCAGACAGGTCCGGCAATAAGAAACGATGTAGCCACGATAAGCCGTCATTTGGAATTTCTTAAAGATGACCTTCAACTGTCGGAACTCTACAGTGTTATAACAGAAAACATCAAATCCACAAGAGAGAATTCTGAAAAATCATGAGCGGAATCAACTACGAACTCAGCAAGATCAAAGGAATCGCGTTCGACGTCGACGGGGTGCTGTCACCCCTTACCATACCGGTGTCGGAAGATGGCAACCCGATGCGTATGGCCAACGTGCGCGACGGTTATGCGCTGATGCGGGCCGTGGAAAAGAAGATTCCGATTGCGATAATCACTGCCGGACGATGGGAGGGGGTCAGAAAAAGATTCGAACTCTTAGGTATTGAAGATATATGGGTAGGCGTGGGGAATAAACTGGAGGTTCTCAAAAGTTGGATGGATAGACACGGGCTTGCGGCCGACGAGGTGGCATACATGGGCGACGACCTCCCCGACTTAGAGTGCATGCGCCATGTGGGACTCCCATGCGCTCCGGCCGATGCCGCTCCCGAAATACTGCGCGAGGCGATCTTTGTCTCCAGAATCACAGGTGGTCACGGTTGCGCGCGCGACCTCATCTCTCAGGTGATGAAGGCACGCGACCTCTGGATTAGTGATTAGTGATTAAAGATTAAAGATTAATGATTAGGGAATCTACAGTTATTGAAATATAGGTTACTTTTGGAGCCCAAGGCGATTAATCTCTGCGATCTTTTTAATCACGCAACGTTCGCCGGGACTCTAAGACCTGATTTAAGCTTTTCTTTGCGTGACTTTGCGTCTTTGCGTGAGATATTTACGGGAATGCGGAGCTGTTTTAAACGATTAACGATAGAAATCAGATCGCGGTTTTGCTATGGAATTGGCAGGAGTCGCGAATAAATAGTAGTTGTGTTATGCTTGAAAATCTGAAACAATACAGGGTGATGCTGGCAAGCAATTCTCCCCGTCGTCGCGAACTGATGTCGCAGTTGAGAGTCCCTTTCACGGTGATCAATCAGGGTGGCATCGATGAAAGTTATCCGGATACGTTGCCTGCCGATGAGGTGGCCCTCCATATCGCCAACAAGAAGGCGGATGCGTATCTGGCAATGTTGCGCACCAACGAACTGATCATCACCGCCGACACCATCGTGGCGCTCGACAATAAGATCTATGGCAAACCGAAAGATATCGACGACGCAGTGCGGATGTTGCTCGAACTGTCGGGAAAAACCCATAAGGTGATCAGCGGCGTCTGTGTGATGACAAAATCGCGCAGAATTTGCTTCACATCGATCACCGATGTCACATTCGGTGAAATAACTCCGGAAGAAGCACGTTATTATGTTGACACATATATGCCGCTCGACAAGGCCGGAGCCTATGGCATCCAGGAGTGGATCGGATGTGTGGCGGTAGAGAAGATCAACGGCAGCTATTACAACGTGATGGGGCTGCCCGTGCATCAGCTCTATCAGGAACTCGAGCAGTTCTGACAGCCTGCAACCCATTCGCCCCGCTGCGGCACAATACAACCTGAAATTAACCCAACCTAAACTCAACCCGATATGAAACATTATTTTATTGCATTTGCTGCAATGGCGACGATGGCCACTGCCGGCATTGCGCGCGACAGGGTCACCGTTGATCCGTCGGCGGTAAACACCGGTACGATCCTGCATGTGTGGAGCTGGAATTTCCCGGAAATCTCCCGCAGTATGAAGGAGATCAAGGATGCCGGTTTCACCATGATCCAGACCTCCCCCGTCCAGGCATGCTATATGCCCGAAGGTGGCGGCAAGAAGATCTACGATGAAAATGTGACCGAAGGCAACTGGTATTTCTATTATCAGCCCACTGCCTGGACCGTTGGTAACCCTATCCTCGGTTCGAAGGAGCAGATGCAGGCGATGATGGACTCCGCTGCAAAATATAATATCAAGGTTATTGTCGACGTACTCCCCAATCACACAGCCTTCGACACCGATGCCGTGTCGGAAGATTTCTACAAGGCTGTAGGTGGTCGCGATAAAATGTTCCATAGCAACGGTCTTGCACCGATCAGCAACTATCAGGATCGCACGGAGTGTACATTGCAGGGCGTCGGCGGTCTTCCCGATGTCAACACCGAGAATCCCGATTTCCAGAAATATTACATGGAGTTTGTCAACGAACTCCTCGACATGGGCGTGAGAGGTTTCCGCTACGACACCGCCAAACATATCGGCGTACATTCCGATCCCAAGGATACAGCTGCCGGTGTGAAGGAGAACGATTTCTGGGATGTGGCAACTGGTCGCAAGTCTGTCAAAGGTGTTCGACTCGCTCTCCCCGAGGATTCTCTCTTCATCTATGGAGAGGTGCTTCAGGACAAAGGTGTACCCGAAGCTGAGTATGCCGGTTATATGGGACAGACCGCCTCTACCTACGGCCATGTGATCCGCGAGGTCCTCGACAAACACTCGGCCAAGGGTGTCGACATGAAGAGCTATTACCACTCGGCGGCTCCCGAGTTCCTCACCACATGGGTGGAGAGCCACGACACCTACGCCAACGCTCACGAGTCGGCGCACCTCACCGATGACCAGATTCGCCTCGGATGGGTATGGCTCACAGCGCGTCAGAACGGTACTCCCCTTTTCTTCAGCCGTCCTGCCGGTTCCACACGCACCAACTACTATGGCAATAACGTACTCGGTGCCCGCGGCAACGACGAATTCAAACATCCCGAGGTGGTGGCTGTGAATAAATTCCGCACTGCCATGGCCGGAGAGAAAGAGAATCTTCAGATCTCCGACAATGGAGAGGTACTCCTTGTGAACCGTGGCAAGAAAGGGGTCGCGATAGTCAACTTGGGAAAATTCGCGAATTTTGTAGAACTTCCTACACAGCTTCCCGCCGGAACCTACCGCGATGAAGTCTACGGCAAGGAATTCAGAGTGAAAAACGGCAAACTCCGCGGCATCGTAGCCCCCGAGAGAAGCTATATCCTGAAGAAATAAGAGATTCATGCTTTGCGCAACTTTGTGCACATGCGTGAGTTATTAAGAATCACAGGATGATATAAGATTCCGGTAAATTCGATAATTAAGAATTGGTATCGAACCTTTTTTGGGTGGTTTCGTTATATAAGTTGGAAACACACAAAAAAATTCAAGATACTATGAAAGAATTATTGAAACCTGAAACTCTCATTCCCCATGTTGTTCATCTTGTAGTCGGCGCAGCCATCGTGGTACTGTCGGCAGAAATCCTTCACAAGGTTCATCGTCTGGGCAAAGGTGTCCGCGACATAGCCGAAGGAAACGCCGAGATCCACAAAGGCCTCCGCGAAATGGGCCGCAAGAGATAAGGCCGGAACCCAACCGAAAGTCAGTTGGCAATACCGCCTGAAGTTGAGCAATCAACAAAAGAAAGTGTATCAAATCAATTTTGGTACACTTTTCTTTTTTTGACATTTGTCGATCACAAGAAGAACAAATAAGCGAACAAAACTGTATATATCAGAGCATTACCAGGGCGTTGCCTTTGGAACTCCCTATGTCCCGGAGGGAGACCTTGCGCGAGTATTTCACGCGGAGTAACCCAGGGCGTTGCCTTTCGGAGCTCCCTCCGTCCCCGGAGGGAGACTTGCGCGGTGTTGCACGAGTATTGCACGCGTAGCTGTCAGCCCTGAGTCAGCTGGGTGAAACCTATCTGAAAGAAGCTCATTGCGAAATCTTTTTCTCGGATCACTTTGTCTCCTTCAATCACGATGTCGATGTCGATCGGTACGTCGCCGCGCATCCTGGCCGCCTCGTCTCTTCCCTCCTCTATCTCTGTCTGCTTGCAGAGACGCTCGAATTCATTGAAATCGATCCGGAGATAGCCGGTCATCACCGCGTTCATGTATGGACGACCCTTGCCGTGAATCTCCGGTGTCTCATAGATGGTGGAGTATCTGCAACCCGACAAATAGCGGGAGATGATTTCCATCGACCGCTCGATTCGCTCGACGCGCGGTTCGAGGTTCGAACCGAAACTGATCACTACCAGTGTCCTTTTATTCTCTTCCTTGAATTTGCGCAGATATTCTATCCCGAACTCCTGCGACAAACCAAGCGAGGTGGTTTCTTCGTTCAACGTGATTACTGTTTCCGGCATGATCTGTTAAGGCTATGATCTGATCTATTTGATGATGCTGTGATCTATTTGATGAATCGTTCCGCTTTCGGCGTAGTGGAATATGAATTGCCATGCTTGAGAGTGATAAGGGTGATTTCGGGCACGGCGCCGATTCTTGTGGGGATACCCACCTCTCCCGAACCGATATTCACATAGAGATATTCAGGCGTGAAGCTCTCTTTTGACGTTTTCGACAGCGATCGCTGCGCACTCTTCTCGGCGTTTTTTCTCTCGTTGGAATAGAGACCGCCCCAAAGCTTGTAGCGCCACATGGCCGGCGACCATTTCCAATCGCCCACACGGATCATGTTTTGCATCGCATGAGTATGACCCGACAACGTGAGGTCGATATTGGTCTGAGGCTCTACCTCCATGCGCCAGTGTTCCGGATTGTGTGTAAGCAGAATCTTGAAGTTGGAGTCGTTCAAAGCTCTGAACTTATTCACAACCTTGCTATTCTCATCCATCTTCTCTCCATCCTCCTCATTCGCCTCTCCGGCTATGACATACGACGATTTCAGGTCGCCATACTGCTTGAAAGGTGGATCTCCCCAGTTTTCCACTCCGATCAGGGCAATCGAGTCGGCACCCTGATGAATCCATCTTGAATCGTTGTTGAGCAGCTCCCAACCCATGTCGCGCTGATAGTCGGCAAGTTTCTGATTGTTTGCCTCCTTATCCTTCTCACTTCCCCAGTCAACATAGTCGCCATAGTCATGATTACCAAGTACGGAATAGACGCCATAACGTGCATTAAGTCGCCTAAGCACCGGAATGAAGGGTTCGAGTTCTTCAGTGCGACGGTTCACTATATCGCCCGTGAAGAGCACCAGATCAGGTTTGAGATTGTTTACGCTATCCACGAGGGCCGAGACAAAGGTAGTGTCGTTAGCCCATGTGCCGACATGCAGATCGCTGAGCTGGACCACCTTGAAGTCGTCGAACTTCTTAGGCAGACGGGGCGAGACAATCTCCACCTTCCGAATGTCGATCTCGTGGCGGGTGAACAACACTCCCCACCACATGGCGATGAAAGCGATTAGGCCAAGCGGAATACCCGCCATCACGCCATAGTTCACCTTTCGGTGGTCCTTGGGCGAGAAAAGTCGTCCGAGTGCCGAACAGATAGTGTAGAGAATCTGGGGGATGAGTACCGTGAGATATGAGAAGAGAATCCACATCGCGCCCAACACGTTGGTCTGCTCGTCGCGCAGCGGAATGCAGGCGATAGCGATGACCAGACCCATGCAGAGGCATGCGAAGGTGCCGTAGAGAACGCTCGACACCTTCAGAAGCGTCTTTCTGGTGTACGACCTGATATCCCAGAGGATATATATGTTCACAAGCAGACTCACAAGCAGCAGTGAGACGAGCGCCGGCAATGGGATTCTCATGGCATCATCAATTTATGCTGAGATCATTCCATTCCTCCAAGAATGGTTCTCAGCTTATTCTTCAATGGGTTGGAATACATGGTGAGCATCATCTCCATCATGAATTCATGTTCCTCTTCGGTGAGATCGGGGATTTCGGCCTTTGCAAGCTGGGTGTTGAAGTAGTCGATAATCTCCTTCTTCTCGAGTTCGGAATATTTCGCCGCGAAACGTTCGGTGCGGTGCAGCATGTCGAACGCCACATAGTTCACCGGGAAAATCTCGTAACTTCTGTGGATCGCCTGGTCGATCACGCAACCCGCATATTTTGCGGAGGTGTTGTTGTCGGGGAAATCGCCAAGCTGATCGAGTTTGGTGTTGATTCGGGGTGTGAGCTGGAAGTGCACCCTTCCTTTGAACTGCAGCAGACCTGTCTCCATGCTGAAGAGGTCGTCGCGCTGCGACTTCTTGTACTCCGGATTGCGGCGACGCATCAGGAATTCCTTAGCCTTGAGATAGTCGTTGGGGTCGTATTCATAGGAGATCGACACAGGCATAAGATTGATCTCCTTCAGTTTATCCATAAACGAACCCTCGCCGGCAATCGCGAGCATCTTCACGAGCGACTCCTGGGTGTGGTCGCTGCTGTCTTTGGCGCGGCCTTCGCGCTGTGCGATCCAGATCGACTCATGTTTCTCGAGAATGGCATGATGGATATAGGCGGAAAGTTTCTTGGCGGCAAGAAGTCCCTCACGCAAACCGGTGTTGCGCTTCACGATAAACGATTTGTTGAGCTTCACAAGATCGGTGATCCAGTCGAACACGAGCAGATTGTTGCCGATCGCTACCTCCGATGTGGGATATCCCTTGCGAAGGAAGGCAAGGTTGAGGAACGAAGCATCAAGCACGATATCCCTGTGGTTGGTGATAAACGTGTAGCTCATTCCCGGATTGTAATATTTCATACCGCCGAGAGAGATGCCGGCCGTAGTGGTGTTTGCGAGCATCTCGAGAAAGGGGAACATGATCTGGTGCTGGAAATCATATTTGTTGTCGATATGATTGAGTTCCTCGAGCACCACCTTCACATCCTCCTTAGGCATGCAATAGTTCACCGCATGAAGGAATCCCGGATCTTTCACCAGGGTTGCCAGTTTCTCCTTGAAGACTGAATCGTCGTAGGGAGCTATGTCACTGAAATCGTATTCTTGAGATTCCATAATTGTCAGTATTTGGGTCATCAGCGACGAATGAAGGCGCAACTACCGAAGCGGTTCTGACACTTCATATTATATAACACCTTCACTCCGCTTATAGGCTACTCTTTATATTTTTTTCACTTTCAGGAGTTTTTCTCTCCTCTGTAAGTTCTCCATTTTTCGATCAGGCCGCTCATGTCGGGGGGGATCGGGGCTTCGAAATCCATTTGCTCCCCCGTGTGGGGATGGGTGAATCCGAGTGTGCGGGCGTGGAGTGCCTGGCGTGGGCACGTCTTGAAGCAATTGTCGATAAACTTCTTGTAGTTTGCCGATGCAACTCCCTTCAGGATCTTGTCGCCACCGTAACGTTCGTCGTTGAAGAGCGGGTGTCCCTTATGTTGGAAATGCACCCTGATCTGGTGGGTTCTGCCTGTCTCGAGCACGCATTTCACGAGGGTGACATATCCGAAACGCTCCTTCACCTCCCAGTGGGTCACCGCATGCTTTCCCATCTCCGGGTTCTCCATCACGGCCATCTGCAACTTGTTACGCGGATTGCGGGCTATGCTCCCCACGATTGTGCCGTTGTCTCCCTCCATATCTCCCCACACCAGAGCGACATACTCCCGGCGGGTGGTTTTCTCGAAAAACTGTTTGCCGAGCATCGTCTTAGCCTCGGGGGTCTTAGCCACAACGAGCAGACCGGAGGTGTCCTTGTCGATGCGATGGACCAGACCGAGTCGGGGATCGTTCACATCATAGTTGGGATTTCCCTTGAAATGCCAGGCAAGGGCATTGACCAGTGTACCGGTCCAGTTTCCATGGCCCGGGTGGACAACCAGTCCGGCGGGCTTGTTTACCACCAGCACCCAGTCATCCTCATAGACCACATCAAGCGGGATATCTTCGGCGAGGATCTCGAACTCGTAGCGAGGGCGATCCATCACCACGCTCACCTGATCGCCGGGCTTCACCCTGTAGTTCGACTTTACAGCCTTGCCGTTGACGATGATGCATCCAGCCTCGGCCGCCTGCTGAACCCTGTTGCGCGAAGTACGCTCGAGTCTTTCGGTCAGAAACTTATCCACGCGGAGCAACTGCTGCCCCTTATCGGCCACAAAGCGGAAATGCTCGAACAGTTCGCGACCGTCGTCGAGCACGAAGTCGGGCGACAGAGTTTCCTCGGGCAATGCCTGCTCATCTAAGGCCTGCTCATCCAATATCTCTTCTTCCTGCATGCTCATGGTCAAATCAGAAATATTGCGATTCTTCGGTCTCTTCTTCTGTCGGAGTTGACTTGGCGGGAGCCTCCTCACGCTGACGTGCCGGCTCACCGGTTACACCCTCAGAAGCTCCCTCATCGTAGATCGGGTCGCTACCATACGTATCCTGTGCGCTGCGATAGCTTTCGAGATATTCGATGTTCTGCAACGAATCCTGAAGATCGTTCAGACGACCGTCGGCCACCTCCACTACAATCGAGGAATTCACCGGAATTTTCTGCATCTTTCTCACAGCCTTGCCGTTGGCAATCACTTTCACCACGCGGTCAGTGGAGCCGAGCACTTTCACCACCCTCACATTCTTGAAACCGAGTTCCTCGATCTTGGCTAAGGCCGAACGGTGGGACTCTCCCCTGAGCGCATACTCATTAGGATGATTGTCGTCGTCGAGAATCACCTCCTTGGGATGCACCGCATTGATGTAGAGGAAGATCTTTCTGCCCGGTTTCACGATCGACTTCGCCTTGGGGAACTGCTCGATCACATAGCCGGGACGGACATCCTCCCTGTAGAGGGAGTCGCGGATGTCGACCTTAAAGCCATGGTCGTGAAGCAACGACACGGCCTGCGTGTAGGTCATGTTCTCTACGGGGGGCACCTGCCGGCTCTGGCCATGCTTGGTGAAGAGCGCGGTGGCAAGATACACTGCATATATGCCAAGGATGGAGATAACGACGATTATCACCACATTGGCCATAACGGGATGGCGGTCGAAAAAGCGACTGCCCCAGTTGAATGAATTATCTGACTTATTTTTTCTCAAGACTCTATCTTTGATTGCGTGGCATTACACCAGTTCAGATTGAAGCTTTCGGAAGTTGTTCGGTCAACTTCATTTCTTGTCCAACGGCATCCGACCGACCCCACTCCGATAAACGCACGCGCTAATGCAAAATCAGCATTACATACAATCGCGGGCTCTACCAAGATCCGCACTACATACGGGCGCGAGTTCTGCCGAATACCTAAAAGTTTTCAAAGTTACTAAATTTTTAACAAACTCTGAAAAGATATGCTAAAAAATATGCCGCCTGCATGCATTTGGAGGGGATGAATTGTCGCATCCCGAAAAAATTGCTAAATTTGTAAAAAATATAGGTGGCGCTGCCATAGGCAAAGAGTCTTTCTCTACACGACAGGATAACGCGGCGTCATATAATTCCCGTAATCGGATCATTCAGTTCCGGAAATTTGAATAGCATGAAAATCAAAGGATACACACTGGCATTTGCTGCCATTGCTTTCACATCGGTGCAGGGCTTCTCTTGGGGCCAGAAAGGTCATGACACAGTGGCTTTTATAGCCGAAAACCATCTCACACCTGCTGCGAAGGCTGCTGCCGAGTCGCTGCTTGGCGGGAAGTCGATTGTCTACTATGCCAACTGGCTCGACAATGCGTCGCACACTCCCGAATATGCCTACACCAAGACCTGGCATTACAAGAATATCGATGCCGACGAGACATTCCGCAGCGCCTACAAGGAACCTGCAGGCGATGTGGTCCGCGCCATCAACGAACAGGCAGAAATACTCCGCAACCCCGATGCTACCCCTGAGCAGAAGGAGCTTGCGCTGAAGATTGTGGTGCACCTCTGCGGCGACATCCACCAGCCGATGCACCTTGGCCGTCGCAGCGACCGGGGCGGTAACCGCGTGAATGTGAAGTTTTTCAAAAACGACGCCAATCTTCATGGCGTGTGGGACAGCCGCATCCTCGAAAACGGCCACAAGTGGAGCTACACCGAATGGCAGCAGCAGATCGACCGCGCCACTCCCGAAGAGACAGCCGAGATCCTGTCGCTCAACAATGCCGACAAATGGGCCGAGGAGTCGCACGAAATCACAAAGGAGATCTATGCCACAACTCCTGTCGGCACCAATATCGAATACAACTATATAGCCAACTGGACACCTGTGATAGAGAAGCAGCTTCTCAAAGGTGGTCTCCGCCTTGCCGATCTGCTCAACACTGTGTTCGACCCCTCCTACAAGGGTGCCTACACTCCCTATAAGAAATGAAGAAAGAGGGAAATTTTCCCGAGCTGAATCTCCCGGCTGTGCAGTTGCGCGTGGTCAGAGACGGCGACATGCTGAAAGTGTTCGATCCGCTGCGCGACAAGTTCGTGGCGCTCACACCCGAAGAATATGTGCGTCAGCACTTTGTGGCATGGTTGCGAACCGATATGCATTTCCCGGCCTCGCTCATGGCGAATGAGATCGGGATAGAGGTGAACGGCACTAAGAAGCGTTGCGACACGGTTGTGTTCGGCCGCGACGGCAAGCCTCTCATAATAGTGGAATACAAAGCTCCGGATGTGAACGTGACCCAGGCGGTGTTCGACCAGGTGGTCCGCTACAACATGGCGCTCCGTGCCAAATACCTTGTCGTGTCCAACGGTCTGCGCCATTACTGCTGCGTGATCGATTACGCTTCCGATTCCTATCATTTCATCCCCGAAATTCCCGATTATCTTAAGATATACTCCCCTTCTGAGAACTGACACATTTTCTGAAAACTGAAACTTTGGAAACGCCCGATTATAATTATCTTGACTCGCTGAATCCGCAGCAGCGCGAAGCAGTGACCTATTGCGACGGACCCTCGCTTGTGATCGCAGGTGCAGGTTCGGGGAAAACCCGCGTGCTCACCTATAAGATTGTCCACCTGTTGCGGCTCGGTTTCGAACCGCAGCGCATCCTTGCGCTCACCTTCACCAACAAGGCGGCAAGGGAGATGAAGGAGCGAATCTCGGCGCTGGTGGGTCCGCGCGTGGCGTCGCGCCTCTGGATGGGAACGTTCCACTCGATATTCCTGCGGATGCTCCGGGCCCACACCGACAGGATCGGTTTCAGAAACGGTTTCACGATCTACGACTCGACCGATTCCAAATCGTTGATAAAACTGATTATCCGCGAACTCGCACTCGATGAAAAGGTCTACAAGGCTTCAACCATCGCATCTGTCATATCGAATGCGAAAAACGCGATGATGAGTCCGGCGCAGTATGCCGCCGAATACGGAGAGGCCGACCGCAGGGCGAAGCGCCCGATGACAGCCCGTATCTTCGAGATCTATTGCAAGAGATGCCGCACATCGAACGCCATGGATTTCGACGATATCCTCTACTATACCAACCTGTTGCTACACGACAACGAGGATATCCGCGACTACTACAGGGAGTTTTTCAGATATGTGCTGGTGGACGAGTATCAGGACACCAACTTCGCGCAGCACCTCATCGTGTCGCAGCTTGCGGAAGCCGCGCAACGCTCTGCGTGGTGGGCGATGACGCACAGAGCATCTACTCCTTCCGCGGAGCCAACGTGACCAATATCATCAATCTGGAGAAATTCTATCCCGGACTGCAGACCTTCAAGCTGGAGCGCAACTACCGCAGCACAAAGAATATAGTGAACGCGGCAGGAAGTCTTATCTCGGTCAACACCCGCCAGCTCCCCAAGACCGTCTTCAGCGAGAATGAGGATGGCGCGCCGGTGGAGGTGGTGGCCACCTACAGCGACCTTGAAGAGGCATATGTCGTGGCCAACAGGATAAACGCGCAGAAACTCACCGACCACGATTCCTACGACGACTACGCCGTGCTCTACCGCACCAATGCGCAGAGCCGCGTGATAGAGGAGGCTCTCAGGAAACGGAACATCAACTACCGCATCGTGGGCGGCACCGCCTTCTATCAGCGCAAGGAGGTGAAGGATGCGTTGGCATATTTCCGCCTCACTGTGAATCCCTACGACGACGAGGCGATCCGACGGGTGATCAACTATCCGGCAAGAGGAATCGGAGACACCACCATGAAGAAGCTGACAGCTGCGGCGTCGCAGGCCGGCATCAGTATCTGGGAAACGCTCTCCGATCCGGAGAAATATCAGCTTCAGGTGAATGGGGGCACGATGAAGAAACTCATGGCCTTCCGCGACATGATAGCCGATTTCATCGCCGACAATGAGAAATCAAACGCCTACGAATTGGGTCAGTTGATTTTCAACCGCACCGGGATGATAGCCGTGCTTGCCCACGACAATACGCCTGAAAGCATTTCGCGCCAGGAGAACCTCTCGGAAATGCTGGCCGGTCTGAAAGAGTTTGTCGACATCAATCTTGAGGAGGGTGACAACCGCGTGAAGATGTCGGACTTCCTCTCCGAAGTGCAGCTTGCCACCGATCAGGATGAAAAGGAGAAGGATGATCTCCCCAAAGTGACGTTGATGACCGTACACGCCGCCAAAGGACTGGAATTCAAACATGTCTATGTGGTGGGTGTGGAAGAGGAACTGTTCCCCTCCTCTATGGCGCAGACCATTGCCGACGTTGAGGAGGAACGCCGCCTGCTCTATGTGGCGATAACCCGCGCGGAGAAAACCTGCGTGCTCTCCTACGCCCGCACCCGATTCCGCAACGGACAGACCAAGATGGCGAGTCCGTCGCGCTTCCTCTCAGATATAAATTACAAATTCCTCAAGATGGTCGATCCTGTGGACCGCAACGACGATGGCGACCATGGTTTTGTCAACCCGTTGCAAAACTACCGCCGAAACGAGGCCCGCATTCAAGGAGGTTATTCGGGAATGGGTGGTGGATATGGCCGACCCCAGGCGAGAGTGTCGCGACCGGAACAGCGACCCGCACCGGTGCGCCCCGGATTTGTCAGGGCAGCGAGCGTGGGGAATATCCCTGCGTCCGGCAGTTCTGCATCCGCAGGAAATATGGGCACGCATGTCAAGGCCGAACTCTCAGTGGGCAACAAGATAGAGCATCAGAAATTCGGTATCGGCAAGATCATGGCTCTCGGCAATGTCTCGGGCGAGGACAGCATCACCGTCGACTTCGGAGTGATGGGTGTCCGCAAACTGATGCTTAAGTATGCAAAATTCAATATTCTGGAATCATGAACATCAATCATATCCCTACTCCCTTCTATATCGTTTATGAAGATCGCCTTCGCGCCAATCTCGAGAAACTCACCGACGTTTCGAAGCGTTGCAACCTCAAGATTATAATGGCGTTCAAGGCCAACGCGCTTTGGAAAACCTTTCCCATCATCCGAGAATATTTCAGCGCATCCACAGCAAGTTCGCTCAACGAGATGAAACTATCGCTCGAATTTCTCGGGAATGATGTTCATGCCTACTGCCCTGTCTACACGGATGCCACATTCCCGGAATTTCTTGCCGGTTGTTCGCATATCACATTCAATTCGCTCGCGCAGTTTCATCGTTTCTATCCTCAGATCAAGGCATCCAGGAAGAAAGTCTCGGCAGGATTGCGTGTCAACCCCCACTGCAGCGTGATCGAGACCGACATCTATAATCCCTGCGTGCCGGGGTCGCGCTTCGGCGAAAGCAGCGAGAATCTCCTCGATGGTCTGCCTGAAGGGATCGAAGGACTGCACTTCCACGCCTTGTGCGAGTCGGACAGCCGTGATCTTGAGAAGGTGCTCGACGCGTTCCGCGAGGAATATGGCCACCTGCTGCCACAGGTGAAATGGCTCAACATGGGTGGAGGTCACCTCATCACGCGTAAGGACTATGATGTGGACCGCCTGGTGAAGGTGATCAACCGTCTGCATAAAGAATATCCTCACCTTTCACTCATCATCGAACCGGGAAGTGCCTTCACCTGGCAGACCGGCGACCTTGTCACCGAAGTCCTCGACGTGGTGAAGGATGCCGGAATCCGCACAGCCATCATCGACGCCTCCTTCGCATGCCACATGCCCGACTGCCTTGAGATGCCCTACCGCCCCGCCATAGCCGAGGCGCTCCCCGACTGCGAGGAGGGAATCCCCTACCGGCTCGGTGGCAACTCATGCCTGAGCGGCGATTTCGTGGGTTTCTGGAACTTCGCCAAAGCTCTGAAGCCCGGTGACAGACTCACTCTGCTCGACATGAACCACTACACCACGGTGAAGACCAACATGTTCAACGGCATCCAGCATCCGTCGATATGGCTACAGACATCGGACGGAAACAATCATCTGTTGCGAGAATACAATTACGACGACTACAAATCAAGGATGGATTGACAAAGTTTTCCAAAAATATTTTTATATCTCTACAATTCAGCTTATTAAAATTTTAACGACATCAAATTGTTTTCCAAAACTAAAATTTTTCGAAATTAATTTTGGAAAATAGTTTGCCGTTTCGCGCAATTGAATTAACTTTGCAGTCAGAAAAAATTCCCACAAAAATCCCACAAAATCGTAATGAGGCGTAGGTCGATTTGCGGTTATGTCGAGCGGGTTTTGATAACTGACAAATTCCTACGATGATACAGCTTGTTGAAAAGAGAGACGGCCGCGTGGTCGGATATAACGAAGAGAAGATCAAGGCGGCTATCCGCAAGGCCATGCTCACCACAGAGCGCGGCGAGGACGAGGCATTGATCCAGAAGATTTGCGACAGAATCGGAATGAGCGGTTCCGAGCGGATGACCGTAGAACAGATCCAGGACCGCGTGGAAGAGGAACTGATGAACTCCGCCCGCAAGGACGTGGCTCGCCGCTATATCGCCTATCGCGACCAGCGCTCCATCGCCCGCCGCGCCAAGACCCGCGACATGTTTCTTGAGATCATCGAGGCCAAAAACAACGACATCACCCGCGAGAACGCCAACATGAACACCGATTCGCCGGCGGGAATGATGATGAAGTTTGCCAGCGAAACCACCAAACCTTTCGTCGACGACTATCTCCTTTCAGCCGAGGTGAAGCAGGCGGTGAAGAACAACTACCTGCACATCCACGACAAGGACTACTACCCCACCAAGAGTCTCACCTGCGTGCAGCATCCGCTCGACAGGATTCTCGAGCACGGTTTTGTGGCCGGTCACGGCGAGTCGCGCCCCGCCAAACGCATCGAGACAGCCAGTGTGATCGCCTGCATATCTCTCGAGACCGCCCAGAATGAAATGCACGGCGGGCAGGCCATCCCGGCGTTCGACTTCTATCTCGCGCCCTTCGTAAGAAAGTCGTTCATCGAGGAGGTGAAAAATGTAGAGGCTCTTTCAGGACAGGATCTCAGCGGTGTCTACGACCGCGAATTCGATGACTTTGTCAAACGCGACCTCGACAGTCTCGAAGGAGAGGAGCGAATGGTGCAGCATGCCATGAACCGCACGGTGGAGCGTGTGCATCAGGCAATGGAGGCCTTCATCCACAATATGAACACAATCCACTCCCGCGGCGGAAACCAGGTGGTGTTCTCCTCGATCAACTACGGCACCGACACATCGGCCGAAGGAAGATGCGTGATAAGAGAGCTGCTCAACTCCACCTACGAGGGTGTGGGAAATGGCGCCACAGCGATATTCCCTATCCAGATATGGAAGAAGAAACGTGGTGTGAGCTATCTTCCCGAAGATCGCAACTACGATCTCTACAAACTGGCGTGCAAGGTGACAGCCCGACGCTTCTTCCCCAACTTCCTCAATCTCGACGCCTCCTTCAACCAAAGCGACGAGTGGCGCGCCGACGATCCGAAACGTTATCTGCATGAGGTGGCCACGATGGGATGCCGCACCCGCGTGTTCGAGAACAGGTTCGGTCCCAAGACTTCGATAGGCCGCGGCAATATCTCATTCTCCACGGTCAATATCGTGCGACTCGCCATCGAGGTGATGAACATCAAGGATAAGGAGGAGCGCATCGAGCGGTTCTTCGAGAACCTCGACGACGTGCTCGACGTGACCGCGAAACAGCTCTGCGAGCGTTTCGATTTCCAGAAAAGCGCATTAGCAAAGCAGTTCCCGCTCGTGATGTCGGCTCTCTGGAACGGTTCGGAGAAGCTCGGAGCCGACGACACCATCGAATCGGTGATCAACCAGGGCACACTCGGTATCGGTTTCATCGGTCTTGCCGAATGTCTCATCGCACTCACCGGCAAACATCATGGCGAGAGCGAGGAGGCTCAGGAACTCGGTCTGAAGATCGTGAGCCACATCCGCAGCCGCGTGAATGAATATTGCGAAACCTACAAGCATAATTTCTCCGTGCTTGCCACTCCGGCCGAAGGACTTTCGGGCAAATTCACCCGCAAGGACCGCAAGACCTTCGGCATTATCCCCGGCGTGACCGACAAGGACTACTACACCAACTCCAACCATGTGCCCGTCTATTACCACTGCTCGCCGCGCCACAAGGCGAAGATCGAGGCTCCGTATCATGAGCTCACCCGCGGCGGACACATCTTCTATGTGGAGATCGACGGCGACGCCACCCACAACGAAGAGGCGATCATGCAGATCGTGGACATGATGGACAAGTACAACATCGGTTACGGTTCGGTGAACCACAACCGCAACCACTGTCCACAATGCGGATATGAGAATGCCGACACCGAGCAGAAATTCTGCCCCAAGTGCGGTGCACCGTTCGAGACCATCCAGCGTATCACCGGTTATCTGGTCGGCACCACCGACAGATGGAACTCCGGCAAACTTGCGGAATTAAACGACCGGGTGGTTCATGAATGACAATCAGGCAAGAATAATCGATATAATCCGGGGCACCACTGTGGATGGCCCCGGATTTCGCACTTCCATCTATTTCGCCGGTTGCGCCCACCACTGTCCGCAATGCCACAATCCGCAATCGTGGGACTTCGAGGCGGGGAGGAACGTCGGCATCGATGAACTGATGGAGGTGATCAAGGAGGAGGATTTCGATGTGACGTTATCGGGAGGCGACCCTCTTTACCAGCCCGAGGTTGCAGGCAACCTTATCGCCGAGGTGAGGAAAACAGGTCACAAGGTGTGGGTCTACACCGGATTCACATGGGAAGAGATTCTTGCCGACCCCCGACTGCTTTCCGCCATCAGAAATGCGGAGGTGGTGGTAGATTCCCCTTTCGATTGCACCCTTCGCGACCCCGATCTTCTTTTCAGAGGTTCGGCCAACCAACGACTCATCCTTGTGGAGGAATCGCTGCGACGCGGCGAGATTGTGACATATCCCGATAAACGGTGACCGATCGAAGCCTGAAGTCACCGGATATGCTCAGATATGCTCAGATATGGCCGGTATGGCCGGCGATGAAAGGACTTTATGACGGTTATCGCGACAATGGATGGGAAATTGTCGCGATTTTTTATTAAATTTGCAGTCAATTCGAAAATCAAGAGCTACTCCGATGGATTTCAAAATAGAAGCCACATCACCGGGCACACAGGCGCGTGCCGGAGAGATCACGACAGATCACGGCAAGATTCCGACCCCAATTTTCATGCCGGTCGGAACCGTTGGCAGTGTGAAAGCCGTTCATGCACATGAACTTAAAAATGACATAGATGCCAAGATCATTCTCGGCAACACATATCATCTTTATCTTCGTCCCGGTCTTGAGGTGCTTCGCAAGGCGGGTGGACTCCACAAATTCAACAGCTGGGACCGTCCGATCCTTACCGATTCGGGTGGTTTTCAGGTGTTCTCGCTTGCGGCCAACCGCAAACTCCACGAGGAGGGAGCATGGTTTCGCAGCCATATCGACGGCAGCAAACATCTGTTCACTCCCGAGGGAGTGGTCGATATCGAGCGTGTGATCGGCGCCGACATCATGATGGCTCTCGACGAATGTCCTCCCGGCACTGCCGACTACGACTATGCCAAGAACTCGCTCGGCCTGACATTGCGCTGGCTCGAACGGGGCTGGAAACGCTATAAGGAGACTGAGGGACTTTACGGCTATCGTCAGGCATATTTCCCGATTGTGCAGGGTTGCGTATATCCCGACCTGCGCAGGGAGTCCGCAAAGTTTGTGGCCGATCTCGGAGCCGACGGAAATGCCATCGGAGGACTCGCCGTGGGAGAACCCACCGAGAAAATGTATGAGATGATCGAGGTGGTCAATGAAATACTTCCCGAAGATAAGCCCCGATATCTGATGGGTGTCGGCACTCCGGCCAATATCCTCGAGGCGATCGACCGCGGCGTGGATATGATGGACTGCGTGATGCCCACAAGAAACGGCCGAAACGGTATGATCTTCACCCGCAACGGTATAATCAACCTCAAGAACAAGAAATGGGCCGACGATTTCAGTCCGCTCGACGAGGGAGGCCCTACACCTGTCGATGAGGAATACTCCAAAGCATATCTCCGCCATCTCTTCACAAGTCATGAGATTCTCGGAATGCAGATAGCCTCTATCCATAATCTCGCCTTCTACCTCTGGTTGGTTCGCGAGGCCCGCAAACATATCATCGCAGGCGATTTCAAATCGTGGAAAGAGGAGATGGTTGTCAACGTGACCCGCAGATTGTGATCAGATTCTGATCCCGTGGCGAGTCAATAATAATATACCCGAATAAAAACTACAGTGAAGTTCGGTTTCAAAAAGAGAAAAGAGAAGCCCTCTGAAATAAGCGAGGAAACCTCCGACATAAAGGAGAAGTCTTCCGAAGAGAAGGAGGAAGTGGTAGAAGAGGTTAAGGAGACGATCGAAGAATCGACACCCGCCTCTGAAGAACCGACGGTTGAGAAAAGAAAAAAACCGTCGGTGATGCCCGCTCTGCGCCGTTTCTTCAGGTGGGAGACGTTCGGAATAAAGACTCTCGATCTTTATATCCTGAAGAAGTTTCTCGGCACATATTTCTTTGCCACGCTTCTGATCCTCGCGGTGATCGCGATGTTCGACATCACCGAGAAACTCGACGCATTTCTCTCCGCGCCGCTCAGCGAGACCATCTTCGACTATTTCTTCTCGCTCCTCCCCTATTTTGCCAACCAATTCTCCCCTCTGTTCACCTTTATCGCGGTGATCTTCTTCACCACCAAACTGGCCGACAATTCGGAGATTATCGCGATCCTGTCGAGTGGCGTGAGCTTCAACCGGTTGATGCGCCCCTACATGATGGGAGCTGCCGTGATTGCCGTCCTCACATTCGTTCTTAGCAATTATGCCATTCCACCCACCAACGTGGACCGCATTGCCTACACCAACAAATATGTGAAAAACCGCAAGGTGACCACCGGAATCGATATCCAGATGATGGCAAGTCCCGGTTCGGTGGTCTACATCGGCCGTTTCGAGGATTCCAACAAGACCGGTTACCGCTTCTCCTGGGACCGCTTCAACGGCAAACAGCTTGCCTCGCGTCTCACAGCGCAGACCGTGACCTACGACACCACCCGGCAGTATCACTGGACCTTGCACGACTACATGATCCGCGATTTCGACGGCATGACCGAGAAAATCAGAAGAGGAAACTCGAAAGATACGATCATCCCGATCGAGCCCCGCGACTTCCTAATCTCCAAAGATGACCAGGAGACGCTCACCACTCCGCAACTCACCGAGTATATCGACCGTCAGCGGCGCCGGGGTGTGGCCAACATCAAGGCATTCGAGATAGAGCGCGAACGGCGCTACGCATCGACTGCGGCGGCATTTATTCTCAGTCTTATCGGTCTGTCGCTCTCCGCCAAGAAGGTGAAGGGGGGAATGGGTATCAACATCGGTATCGGACTGGTGCTCAGCTTCAGCTATATCCTCTTCTCCACGGTGACGAGCAGTTTTGCAATATCGGGCCAGACATCGCCTTTCATTGCCATGCAGATACCGAATGTGATCTATCTGATTATCGGCATTGTGCTCTACTACAGAGCGAAGAAATTCTAACGAATACACTTCAGCTGCCATGAAAAGAGTAACCGAACATTCTCAGGATATCAACCTCAGCGACCATGCGGCCGCTGAGACTTTTCTTAAGCGGAAAGGGGTGAAACCCACCTCTAACAGGATTCTTGTGCTGATGACGCTCATGAATGCGGAGAGTCCGATGAGTCTTATCGAACTGGAGGATAAGTTGGAGACACTCGACCGCTCGAGCATAAGCCGCGTGCTGACTCTGCTCTATTCGAGCCACATCGTGCATGAGATGCAGGATGGACGCGGAGTGGCAAAGTATGAGGTGTGTCGTGCCGAAGATAGCGAGCATTCGAGCCACGATGACATTCATGCCCATTTCTATTGCGAAAACTGCGGCAAGGTGATCTGCCTTGAGGATGTTGCCATTCCCGACGTTCAACTGCCCGAGGGCTTCGAACTGAAATCGGCTAATTTCATGCTGAAAGGATTGTGCGGAACCTGCGCATCGCATTGCACCCGATAATTTGCAAGAGATCTCCTCAGCTGCTTTATTATAGGAATAACTATAAGCAGCTATAAGCATTAGGACAAAATGAGTCTCTCTCACCAACCAACAAGATGAAACAGCAGAATATGACAGCACGGAATATGACAGGAGAGGTGAAACGGCACGCACGAGTGGACGCCGCCGATGTGTTGAGAGGATTTGCAGTGATGGCGATCATCCTGCTTCATGCCATCGAACATTTCAACTTCTATAATTTCCCCGATCCGGCAACCAGAACGCCGTGGCTCCGTTTTCTCGACGAATCGATATGGGATGGACTTTTCTTCATGTTCGGAGGTAAAGCCTACGCCATATTCGCGATGCTTTTCGGATTCAGCTTCTTCATACAGCACGACAATCAGCGGATGCGCGGGAATGATTTCAGATTGCGCTTCTGCTGGAGATTGCTGCTCCTCTTCGTGATCGGCAACATCAATGCCTGTTTCTTTACGGGCGAGATCCTCGTGATGTATTCGCTTGTGGGTTTCGTGCTTGTGCTCACATGTCGGTTATCATCGAGATGGATCGTGGCACTCGCAGCGATCTGCCTCCTGCAGCCGACATGCATCTATCAGATCATCAGAGCGGTTTGCTCGGCATCGTATGAGATTCCGCAAATCGAATCGGGACAATTCTGGGCAGCGACGTTTGCAATGCAGAATGGTGGCGACTTCTGGGGAACGGTCAAGGCCAACCTCTGGGCCGGACAACTCGCATCGCTGGCATGGGCATGGGAGCACGGCAGAATTTTCCAGACAGCCGGACTTTTCATGATGGGTATGCTGATTGGCCGTCAGGGTTGGTTGCTCAAAGACAAACTCCATTACTGGGGTCGCGCTCTTGCCATCGCCCTGATCTGCTTCTTCCCTCTCAAAGGTCTCAACCTGATGGTTCCCGACTATATCACGAACCCCAATCTGCTCAAACCGCTCACCACTCTGTTGGGATCGCTTGTCAATCTGTCGTTCATGGTGATCCTCGTCGCAGGGCTGCTTTACGGATATTATTCCACAAAGAAGTTGAGCCGGGTGCTCTCGCTACTCATACCCTACGGCAAACTCAGCATGACCAACTATGTGACGCAAGGCATCATCGGCTCCTTCCTCTTCTACAACTGGGGATTGCATCTGCAGTTCGGCATTGCTGAGAGCGAGGTTATCGGTATCCTTATCTTCATTGTGCAATATGCGTTCTGCCGATTCTGGGTGGGAAGGCACAACCATGGTCCCCTCGAGTATATCTGGAAGAAAGCGACATGGATATAGAAAAGAGCCACGCTAATCTAAATATGAATGGTGGAATTTGTTGATAAAAATAAATCAACGTCAAAATCATTCAATTTTTTGTTAAAAAAACAACGCATTTACAAATTTTTTTGTATATTTGCCGCGTGAAAGGCAACGAACCGGGGTGAAATTCCCCGACAGTCCCGCTACGGTGAAAGTCCGACCGGTGCATTTTCTCGACAATTTACATAGGCCTAAAGTTCTTTTGTAGAACTGTACCGGCATAAAAATAGAGTTTTCCACGAGGATGAGAAAGCATTTGTCTTTATTCGATGCAAGGCCGTCAGAGCCTACAATTTTTCCCAGGTCACTATTCTTAAAATGTAAACGCATCCAGGCGAATCCCGTTGAGTCGGATTCGGGTTCGTCTTGTTGCGACGGTAAAGAAAGTCCCTCGGGATTGGCGATGAAGTTGTGCGACGTGAGTTCTGCACCTGCCTGTGCGGCGGTTTCGGCTAATACTACGATCAGCAACACACCTACCTTAACGGCCTCTCCTCTACTCACTAACCGAAACCTTAATCTCATCAGACGGTTCCGAGGGTCCTTTCTTTTTATCCTGTTATTTTTGATGACAATGGTTGCTTCATGCGGCTCCGGCTCCAAATCGCCTGATGCCGTTGATGAAGGCACTCCGCTCGATCTGAAATATGCGCGTCTGATCACTCTCACAGAGACTTCGCATGGTCTGCGGGCTGTTGTCAAAAACCCGTGGGACACCACCCGGACACTTGGTAACTACCTGCTTATCGAGAAGGATCAACCCGTTCCGGCTGATCTTGATCCGCGCATCACGCCGGTGCGCGTGCCGTTGTCGAACTCGGTGGTCTATTCCGCCGTGCACAGTTCTCTCATCTCCGAATTGGGAATGTCGAAAGCGATCAAGGGTGTTTGCGACCGAGAGTATGTCTACGACCCCGAGGTCAGCGCCGCTCTCGACCGTGGAGAGGTGGCCGACTGTGGCAGTTCGTTTCATCCCAACGTAGAGAAGATCATCGGATTGCGACCCGACGCCATGATTGTCTCCCCCTATGAGAACAGCAGTCACGGCAAGATCGCTTCTCTTGCGATTCCGCTCATCGAGGCTGCGGAATATATGGAGAGCACTCCCCTGGCGCGTGCGGAATGGATGCGTTTCTACGGCCGGCTCTACGGCAAAGGCGCGGAAGCCGATTCACTCTTTGCAGAGACCGAGAAGCAATATATCGCTCTCCGAGAGAAGGCTCACGCCGCATCGAAGAGCAACGGGACACCCGTTGTGATTTTCGACAGAATCTATTCAGGCAGCTGGAACGTGCCCACTTCGCGGTCGGTTACCGGAGCGATGATCGTCGACGCCGGTGGCAGCAACCCCTTCTCCGATCATTCAAAGGGTGGCAGCGCACAGGTGGCGCCTGAGGAAGTACTGATAAAGGGGAAAGATGCCGACATCTGGTTTGTGCGCTTCAACAACGAGAAGCTTACACTGCGTTTGCTCCGGGAGGACAATCCTCTCTACAGCAAATTCAAGGCTTTCTCTAAAGGAAAGGTCTATGGTAGCGACACTGCGGTGAGCAAAGTGTTTGAGGATGGGGCGTTCCACCCCCAGCGAGTGCTTGAATCGATGATCGCCATCATACATCCCGAACTTGGGATGACCGGGGCTACGAATACATACTATCAGCTGATTCCGGCGGAATGAAGACAGTCAAATATCTCATACTGATCCTGCTGACGGCAATCCTGTTTGCTCTCAACATACTCTGCGGCGCGGTCTCGATTCCGGTCGATGAGGTATTGGCTGCAATTTTCGGAAACGGTGGCGATGATGCCGTGCGGTTTATCGTGCGCGAGAGCCGTTTTCCGCAGGCTGTGACGGCGCTTCTTTCGGGTGCCTCTCTCGGCGTGGCGGGTTTGTTGCTGCAGACCGCTTTCCGCAATCCATTGGCCGGTCCCTCGGTGCTTGGAATCAGTTCGGGTGCGAGTCTTGGAGTTGCGGTGGTGATGCTGTTTTTCGGAGGCGCCTTCACGGCGGGAACATTCTCCTTCATGGGAAATGCGGCGATCATCGCCGGTGCGTTGATAGGAAGTATGGCGGTGATGTCGCTGCTCATATTCTTCTCTATCAAGCTAAGAAGTCAACTGATGCTCCTGATTGTGGGAATGATGACGGGCTATCTCACCTCCTCGATAGTGACGCTGCTGTCCTCGCTATCCACAGCGCAGGGACTGCAGGGCTATGTGATGTGGGGAATGGGAACTTTTGCCTCAGTCACCCTTGCGCAACTCCCATTCTTCTCGACCGTTACGCTGATATCATTGGCTTTGTCGATACTTCTCGCCAAACCGCTAAACATACTCTTGCTGGGAACTGATTATGCCCGCAATCTCGGCGTGAACGTGTCGCGGGTGCGTAATCTTCTGCTCCTTGTCACCGGCGTGATGACAGCCTTTGTCACAGCCTATTGCGGTCCGGTGGCATTCATCGGACTCGCCATTCCCCACGTGGCGCGAATGCTGATGTCCACCGACAATCATCTGCATCTGCTGCCGTCGACGATGCTCGCCGGAGCAGCAGTGGCGTTGGGCTGCAACGTGTTGAGCGTGTTGCCCGAATCGACCGTGATCCCGCTAAACGCGCTCACCCCGATAGTGGGCGTACCGGTGATCCTATACGTTGTGCTCCGCAAAAACTAAAGTCTCTTGCTCCGCAAGAACTGAGGCGTCGAGCTCCGCAAATGACCAAACAATTAGAATGATAAAAAACAGACTCCTTCCTGAGAGATACCTCGGGAAGGAGTCTGTTTTATGATTGGTTCGCGGTTATGATTGGTTCGCGATAAGGTCAGCCTTAATCGAGGAAGCGTTTTGTGAGTCCGCCGTACTCGTCGATGCGGCGGTCGCGCAGGAAGGGCCACCATTGGCGCACATTCTCCGATCGGGTCATGTCGACCTCTACAACCTGTTCGCTCGGGCTGTTGTCGGGAGCCATGAAAAGGATCTCTCCCTGGGGTCCGGCGATGAAGCTCGATCCCCAGAAATCGATGCCTGAGGTCTGCCCCGAAGGATCCTCCTCAAAACCGCATCTGTTCACACTGATCACCGGCATACCGTTGGCCACGGCATGCGAGCGCTGGATCGTGATCCATGCCTCGCGCTGTCTGGCCTTCTCATCCGGTGTGATCATCGGGATTCCAGCCGATGGCGGTGGGATATATCAGCATCTCCGCTCCCTTCATGGCCATGAGGCGCGCAGCCTCCGGATACCACTGGTCCCAGCATACCAACACACCGAGACGGCCCACAGAGGTCTCGATCGGTTCGAAGCCGAGATCGCCCGGTGTGAAATAGAACTTCTCGTAGAAACCGGGATCGTCGGGGATATGCATCTTGCGGTAGCGACCGGCAATCGAACCGTCGCTGTCGAACACCACCGAGGTGTTGTGATAGAGACCCGGCGCCCGACGCTCGAACATACTTGCCACAACCACGATATTGTTGTCGCGGGCAGCGGCAGAATAGATCTCGGTGAATTCGCTCGGGATCTCATCCGCGTATTTGAAATTCTCCACATCCTCTGTCTGACAGAAGTAGAGAGAATCGTGGAGTTCGGAAAGCACCGCGATGCGGGCGCCATCGGCTGCCACATTCTCGATTCCGGTGATGTTTCGAGCCCTGTTGGTATCGACATCCTCGCCGAATGTATGCTGAATGATTCCTATTTTCATTATATCTGTTTGTAAATATTTCTATCGTTGTCAACAACAGTAAAACAATACCGCTTGCGTTAAAGTTGCTTAATGTTGTTATCGCTCCTATCGAGAAACTGTCTTAACTCAGGATTTCGCGCGGCAACTGCATTGTGGAGCAGTGGAGCGAGCCGTGCTGGCGAAGCAGTGTGCAGCAATCCACAGGAACCACATTATGCTCGGGGAATGCCACCTTCACCATCTGGCATGCGAGCATGTCGTTGGCCTGCTGTCCATAGACGGGCATGAAGAGGTTGCGCTCTGTCACAAGGTAGTTGGCGTAGGTAGCGGGGAGTCGATTGCCCTCTTCATCGAAAATCGGGTCGGGCAAGGGGAGCTCGATAAGATTATATGGTTCCCCCTCTTTGTTTCTGAAAAGAGTGAGTTGCGCGCGCATTCTGAGCAACTGCTCAAACAGCGCGTCGTCGACATTTCGACAACCGGTGAAGAGGATCGAATTTCCGGGAGCCATGCGGCACAGTGTGTCAATGTGCGAATCAGTGTCATCCCCCTCCAATGCGCCATAATCGAGCCAAAGAATATGGTCGACACCTAAAGCGCCGGTCAACATCTCCCCTATCTCCGCTTTGGTCTTCCCCCCGTTGCGGTTAGGCGACAGCAGACATTGACTTGTGGTGAGCAGGGTTCCCTCACCATCGGTGTCGATAGAACCTCCTTCGAGAATGAACTCGCGATGATTGCGGTAGGCACCCTCCTTCAGCAGACAGTTTCGGCTCATGAACAGGTTGACAAGGTTATCGCGATCGGCGGCGAATTTGAGTCCCCAGCCGTTGAATCCGAAATCGAGGGCGCGGATTCTTCCTCCGCGTTCCACAGAGATAGGACCGTAATCGCGGGTCCAGGTGTCGTTGAAAGGTGCTTCAACCGGTTCGATGAGCGATTCATCGCAATCGGCGAGCAATTCAAGGGCTGCGCTCTTGTCGGCACACAACACTATGCAGCGTTCGCCGGCATCGGTGAGCGCCTTTATCAAGCGGTGGAACTGGTCGCACGCCTCGGGCAGTATGTAATCCCAGTCGGTATTTTCATTAGGAAGAGCGAGCAGAATCGCACCGCAATTCTCCCACTCGGCTATAAATCTCAGATCTCTCATGTCGGTAAATGATGAAGTCGGTAAAACCTCAATGCAAAAATAACAAAAATATCTGAGTGTATAAAATATCTGACAGCATACCTAAAAAAGGGTAATTTTCGCTTGTCAGCGAATAAAGAGGAAAAGATAATTGCACAGCGGAAATTTAAAATGTAAATTTGCAGTGAGAAATTGTATAGGACAATTGAATGAGACTTTCTGAACTTAAGCCGGGACAGACCGGTGTGATTACTAAAATACTCGGACACGGAGCCTTCCGCAAGCGCGTGATGGAGATGGGTTTTGTGAGAGGTCGCGAGATCCGGGTGGTGCTCAACGCCCCTTTGCAGGACCCTGTGAAGTATGCGTTGATGGATTATGAGGTGTCGCTGCGGCGTGCCGAAGCGCATCTCATCGAAGTGGAACTTCTTGAGGATTGGAACAAGGCTGAAACCGACGCCGAGAGAGTCAACGAATGCCACGGCGAATGCGATGTGGACCATCCGGTCCTTCCGCTTCGCAAGGACAAGATTATCAATGTGGCACTTGTGGGCAACCCCAACTGCGGCAAGACTTCGCTCTTCAATATAGCTTCGGGTGCCCACGAACATGTGGGCAATTATGCCGGAGTGACCGTGGGAGCGAAGGAGGGTTCGATGCGCTACAAGGGTTATCACATCAACATCGTGGACCTGCCGGGAACCTATTCCCTGTCGGCCTATTCTCCCGAAGAGCTCTATGTGATGCGTTATCTGCGCGAGGAAACCCCCGACGTGATCATCAACGTGGTGGTGGCCTCCAACCTTGAGCGCAATCTTTATCTCACCACCGAGCTGATCGACATGAACCGCCCGATGGTGATAGACCTCAACATGTTCGACGAGCTCGAACGGAGCAACGCCAAACTCGACTATGAGAATCTCGGCAAGATGCTCGGCGTGCCCATCGTGCCCACAATCGCGGCAAACGGCTGGGGCATCGACAATCTGCTCGACACGGTGATCGGCATCTACGAGATGAAAAACCCCGACACGCGTCACATCCATGTGCCGCTGAATCCGCAGATCGAGAGCGCGGTGTCGGAGCTCAACGGCATGCTTAAACGCGACAGTGCCATAACCCATCATTTCTCGCCCCGCTTCCTCGCCATCAAATTCCTGGAGAAAGATCCGGAGGTGGAGGAGATGCTGAGCCACTCGGAAAACTACGGCACGCTATCCGAAATGCGCGATGCCGACCTGAAGCAAATATCGAATGCGCTCAATGAGGATGTAACCTCGGCCATCTCGGCAGGGAAATATGGCTTCATCCAGGGAGCTCTTGCCGAAACCATGGAGGGTTCGCTGGCCAATGATGAGAAAGGAACTAAAATCATAGATGCTTTCGTCACGAACAAGCTGTTTGGTTTCCCGATCTTCCTGTTGGTGATGTGGCTCATGTTCTGGTGTACGTTCCAGCTTGGCAGTTACCCGATGGAGTGGATCGAGAGTCTGGTGTCGCTCATCTCCGGATTTGTGGGTCGCTACATGACCGACGGTCCGCTCAAGGATCTGCTACTCGACGGAATCATCGGCGGTGTCGGCGGTGTGATCGTGTTCCTGCCCAACATCTTGATTCTCTACGCATTCATATCGTTTATGGAAGATTCCGGGTATATGGCGCGCGTGGCCTTCATCATGGATAAGCTGATGCACAGGATGGGTCTGCACGGGAAATCGTTTATTCCGTTGGTGATGGGATTCGGCTGCAACGTACCCGCCATTATGTCGACACGCATAATCGAGAGCAAGTCGAGCAGACTGATCACGATCCTGATCAATCCCTTTATGAGTTGTTCGGCAAGGATTCCTATCTATGTCCTGCTTGTCGGTGCTTTCTTCCCCAAACATGGCGCATTTGTCTTCCTCGGGCTCTATCTGCTTGGAATCATTGTGGCGGTGCTCACTGCCAGGATGTTGCGAAAATTCTGGTTTAAGAAAGATGAGACCCCCTTTGTGATGGAGCTTCCCCCCTATCGCATCCCGACGTTGCGCGCCACGCTGCGCAACATGTGGGCGAAAGCGGAGCAGTATCTCCGCAAGATGGGAGGTCTAATTCTTGTGGCGTCGATCATAGTGTGGGCACTCTCCTACTTCCCTCACTACACGGAGAAGGACGTTCCGGAAGATTTCCGCGCATCGGTATTGGCTGATATCCCGGCAGAGACTCTTGCCGATATGCAGCCGGAGAAGATCGACCAACTCATTGCAACCGAGTATCAGCAGAGCCACTCCATTTTGGGCTATGTAGGCAAAGCAGTGGAACCGGTGGTCCGTCCGATGGAATTTGGTTGGAAGACATGCGTGTCGCTCATTGCGGGCTCCGCCGCCAAGGAGATTGTAGTTTCCACGCTCGGCGTGCTCTATGTAGGCGAGGATGACGCGGAGGCACTCAGTTCGCGACTCACGACCCCCTCGCCACTCTCGGGCAAAGCACCCTTCACCGCAGCGTCAGCATTGGCCTTCCTTGTATTTGTGTTGCTCTACTTCCCATGTATCGCCACACTGTCGGCAATCACCAGAGAGACCGGCAGCTGGAAATACACAGCCTTTGCGGTGGTGTACAACACGGCGCTCGCCTGGTTGCTCGCCCTCCTCACCTATCACGTGGCCCTACTCTTCTAATCTCGTAGAAGTTGGAAAAAACAAATCTATATTTGAATTTGACAAACCTGAACAATACACTTTAGGATAGATTTTTGACATTGAAATCGGCGGCTTCCCGCTGGAAGAATAACTGCCGGAGGGAAACTCGAATTTGAACCTATATTGCACGGCGGCGTTTACAAGGTAAGTAAATGCCGCCGATTACCATTATAGAGATTAGAGATTAGAGATTAAAGATTGGGGATTGGGGATTAGAGATTAGAGATTAGAGATTAAAGATTGGGGATTGGAGATTGGGGTTTAGTTAGCTAAGAGAAGCTAACGGCCGCGCATGAAAAACACTACACTGCGGCCTTAATTAACAAGATTGTTTCATCCTTAAAAGATTTGCCATGGACGTTCTGATTTACATAGGAATCATAATCATTCTGTTGGCAATCATTCCCAAGAGTTTGTTATGGGACTGGATGCGTCAACAGAGGCGCAGATATATAAATCTGCCTCACAAAATGCAACTGATCATGGCCACCTACCGCAAAGGTCGCCGCTGTGTGCTCCTCATGCAGTCGTGCGGAGCAATAATCTTCATCACAGGATGCCTCCTGTGAAAAAAAGCAAAGCGGGCGTTGCACAACTATGCTCTACTTGTCAATAATCGTGCAATAATCGTGCAATACTCGTGCAATACTCG
>JAAGKN010000048.1_pt1 | contig 74445 bp, 82 predicted proteins | sample 6206371 | NCBI WGS metagenome assembly JAAGKN01 (sample SAMN11533720, study PRJNA540317) | gut metagenome | isolation source: fecal pellets from male and female animal of same cohort | host: Peromyscus leucopus | place: USA:CA | collected 2017 | reverse complement strand
GACTTTTAATAGTTAGTCTTTATTATATTGAGAATTTTATTGTTTTTATTATATCATTTTCTATATTTAAAGTCAATAGTTAGCTAAAAAAATATTTTCTTAGCTTATAATATTTTTTTGAAAATAGTATAGATTTTTCTTTTGTAATGTTATATAATGTAAATAGTATTAGATTACATAATGAAATGGAGTTTTTTTATGGTTATCAATGAATTTATCAACGGAATTTCTTCAGGAGCTTTCGATAAACAATTCCGGATGCTTTACGGCTCTTCTGAAAAAGTTATGTTAAAACAAAAAGCACGATATTTGTCAGCGGCTGAAAATTTTTCAAGGCTTTATCCTGAATGCGGAGATATAGGCGTTTTTTCTGCTCCGGGAAGAACTGAAATAGGCGGAAATCATACCGATCATCAGAATGGCTGCGTTATTGCGGCAGCGGTTGATATTGATGTTATTGCTATTGTTTCTTTTCACGATGAGGGTGTTATCAGAATAAAGTCGGAGGGATTCCCGAAAGATGAGATAGACCTTAATGACCTTTCTGTACACGACGAGGAGCAGGGGACTTCTGCTGCTATTATACGGGGAATTGCCTCAAAATTCGTAAAGTCTGGAATCAAAATAGGTGGCTTTGATGCATATACAACCTCGGAAGTTCTTTCCGGCAGCGGATTATCTTCCTCAGCTGCATTTGAGGTTCTTATCGGAACAATTATCGACAAGCACTATAATAACGGAAGAATGGGTGCGGTTGAAATTGCTAAAATAGGTCAGTATGCGGAAAATGTTTATTTTAGAAAGGCAAGCGGTCTTATGGATCAAATGGTCAGTTCGGTAGGCGGATTCGTTTTTATCGATTTTAAAAATCCAACTGAACCACATATTACTCCGATTAAATATGATTTTGAAAGTTCCGGATATTGTATCTGTATTACCGATACAAAGGGCAGTCATGCCGAACTTAGTGCGGAATACAGTTCTGTTTCGGAGGAAATGAAACACGTTGCTGTTGAATTTGATCGAGAAGTTCTGAGAGATGTTGACGAGGAGATGTTCTATGAGAAATTACCTGAATTAAGACAACAATGCAGTGACAGAGAGATTCTTAGAGCCGCTCATTTCTTTGCTGAAAACAAAAGAGCTGAATTAGAAAAAGAGGCTCTTGAATGCGGCGATACAGAGGAGTTTTTTTCGCTTGTGAATGAATCAGGTGATTCTTCTGCAAATTTGCTTCAAAATCTTTTCTCTTCTCAGAAACCTGAATTTCAAGAAATACCGCTTGCAATTATGTTAAGTAAAAGAGTGTTGAATGGCTGCGGTGCAGTCAGAGTACATGGAGGAGGATTTGCTGGTACGATTCAGGCATTTGTTCCAGCTTATATGGCTGAAGCTTATTCCGCAGAAATGGCACGGATTTTCGATGAAAATAGCTGTATGATTCTTAATATACGTCCTGTTGGAGGATTTGAACTGACTATTTAAAATCTGCTTTTTGTATACAGTCAATTCTCCAAATTCCTTTTCTACGAAATCAACTATTTCCAAAACAACATTATTATCCTCGTTGCTTTTAATAAGGAATATACGTCCGATTGATACAGTGTTTGGAAAGCTGCTCATTCTGCTTTGTCAAATAATTTGAACTGTCAAGTTTTTTGGAGTGATTTTATGTATTTTTATCAACATTTATATTTTGCGGATGCAGAATAATAAAACTTATTGTTAAAACAAAAAAATATATAAAAAGGGGTTGACTTCTGCTTCAAGTCATGATATAATAATTAAGTCGTAAGGCAAATGAAAATTATATCGCGGTGTGGAGCAGCTAGGTAGCTCGTCGGGCTCATAACCCGAAGGTCAGGGGTTCAAATCCTCTCGCCGCAACCAAAATTTTCCCGTAAACACGTTGTTTACGGGATTTTATTTTTATCTGTATAACTTAGAATAATGCTTCATACCCTTACCGTACCCTTACGGAGTTTTGAGTTTATGGGTATGGGGTTATTTTTATGTGTTTTATGTTAACTTGGGTTAACTATAATATTCAGTATCAGCATTCCCACTGACATAGTTTAAGGTCAACGTTTCCATTGCTTTTGAAAATTACTCCCTCGTCTTTGAGAAGTTCTGCCTGTTCCGTCCAGTGGGGAGCAGGTCGTCCTGCATGGTTTACCACACGGTGACAGGGATAGCTGCCATAGTATTCGGACATACTCAGGACTTTACCGACAAGTCTTGAATTTCTTTCCCTGCCGATAAGCCTTGCAATTTGACCATATGTGGAGACTTTGCCCTTTGGTATTTCCTCAACAACTGCAAGTATTTCATAAATTAGATTTTCGTTAATCATATTATTCTCCTGCGATTTGATTGATATTGCTTTCAGAACAGCAAGTGTGGTTCATATTGATACTTGATAAGTAATCTTCGCCCCAACTGCACATTGATTTCAGAACAGGAATAATTGTCTTGCCGAAATCAGACAGACTATATTCAACTTTTGGTGGAACAACAGGGTAAACGGTTCTTATAATCAAGCCATCACGTTCAAGTTCTCTCAGCTGCTGAGTCAGCATTTTCTCAGTAGCTTTAGGAATCAGGCGTTTCAATTCACTGAACCGCTTTTTGTTCTCTATCAAGTGCCATAATATGACTGCTTTATATTTACCACCGATTAAGTCAATAGTAGCATCAACTGGGCAGTTGTAGTTATCAGAAATTTTTTTCATATATAAGACCCCTTTATACTTACTTTTTTGATAGTACATTACAAAAAAGTACGTACTTGACAAAATTAAATCTTCACGCTATAATTATAACATAATCGATTAAAAATTGCAAGCTGTACAGCAGAAAGAGGTTTTTATGGAATTTTCAAAACTTGTTGCACATCGTCACTCTGTCAGAAATTATCTGCCCAAAAAGGTAGAAGCTGAAAAGAGAAACGCTGTTCTTGAAGCAGGTAGAATTGCACCGACTGCTGCAAATTTACAACCAGTAAAAGTGCTTGTTTTGGAGAACGAATCAAGTCTGGCAAAGCTGAAAAAAGCAGCTAATATTTATGATGCTCCGCTTGCTTTTATTGTTTGTTCAGACCGCAATAATGCATGGAAAAGACCGTTTGACAGTAAACAGACAATAGATATTGATGCGTCAATTGTTACTGACCATATGATGCTTCAGGCAGAGGGACTTGGTTTGGGAAGTGTGTGGATATGCTATTTCAAGCCTGATATTCTGAAAGCAGAGCTTAGAATTCCCGATAATCTGGAGGCAGTCAATATTCTTGCTGTCGGATATTCCGCTGAAACTGAAATGCCTGAGAAAATTCGAAAGAGTATGGAACAGTTTGCTTTTTTTGAGCAGTTTTAACTGATTTTTCACGCTTAATAAAAAATAAAAGGCGGAGCAATTAAGCTCCGCCCATATTTTTAGAAAAGTCCAGCAATTTTGTTCATACTGTCACGCATAAGGTCGAGCGAGGAGTGGCAGTATAAGTCCATTGTTATCTGTACAGTTGCATGACCTAATATGTCACTGAGAGCCTTGATATTCACACCGTTTTCAATAGCTCTTGTTGCGAAAGTGTGACGGAGTGCGTGGAAATTTGCGTGTTCTATTCCTGCAACTGCAAGTAGGTAATTAAGTGCATCACGCATTGTATGGGGTTCAACACAAGTTCCGAACGGCATTGAGAATACAAATCCATTGGGCATAATAGGAACTCCTAAAGACATATATTCTTGATTTTGACGTTCTCTGTGTTCAAGAAGCATAGTCCAGATATTCTGCGGAACTGGAATCTCTCTGAAACCTTTTGGAGTTTTCACATTACCTTCGATAAGTGTAGTGGAGCAGGTGTTCTCATCGTCATCATCGATTTCTTCAAGCTCGTTCATATTTTTCTTGATACGCTGGAGAGTACGGCTGATTTTTATAGTACCCTTGTTGAAATTAACGTCAGTCCAGCGTAGTGCACAAAGTTCACCGATACGCAATCCAGTTGCAAGGTCGAATAATATCGCAAATCCAAGTCTGTGGGTATGTATAACACTTAAAAGTTTTGCCTGCTCATCTACGGACAATACACGCATTTCTTTTTTCTCCTGACGTGGAATTACTGTTCCGTGAGTCGGATTATTTATAATTATACCATTGATACAAGCCTGCTCCATTGCCTGATGAAACATATTATGGAGGTTGCGGATTGTCTTAGCGGACAGACCTCCCTTGCCGTCGGTTCTGCCGTTTTCAAACTTCTGGTTATAGAAATTCTGAATCACGACAGGAGTAATCTGCTGTATCGGAATATCGCCTAATATTGGGATAATATGGTTATGTACATATCCCTCGTAGCTTATGTAGGTTGAAGGTCTGATACTTACAGAAGCGTAGTTCTGAAGCCACTGAATCAGCCAGTCTTTCAGCAGGAATTTGTTCGGAGTAACATAGGAGCCTGTCTGTTTATTGTGGAGTACAGCGTTGAGTTTTTCAGAGACTTCCTTGCGTGTTTTGCCATATACTGAACGCTGTATTTGTTTGCCTTTGTTGTCACGACCGTCAGAATAACGTCCCTCCCATGTGCCGTTGGAACGTCTGCGGATTGAGCCTTCGTTGTTTCCTTTTTTCATTTGTAAATCACCTCGTTTGTGTTGTTGAGCCAGTTCAGAAAATTATCACGGGTCACACGTAACTGCTTGCCGAGTTTCAGGACTGGAAATCCTTTTGAATTCATAAGATTGTAGCCTGATGTCAGCGAAATATTGAGATAACCTGCAATATCCTTTGCCGTCATCACGAGAGGAAGTTCCTCATTGGAATTAAATTTTGGTAAATTCATAAAAAAATACCGCCTTTCATATATTTTTTTATTTATATGTTAGGCGGCATTATTTTTTTATTTTCATTTAGCTTTGTTTATTACATTTCCATAAGAAAATCATCATAACCTTCGTTCTTAATCGCTTTGACAGTATCATGTATCAGATTGTAGTCAATAAGCATATCCTCAATTTCGCTAGCGTCATAGCCATAATCAAGAAGAAGCATAACATCATCTTCGTCAACTCCGTAACAATTGCACATCTCCAGGAGTAGCTGTTCATGCTGTGTGTAATAATTGTCCTCCCAATCATCATAATATCCTATGAAAGAAGCATATCTGAAATCTTCTTTGTTCTCAAATTCAGAATGTGATATATTACCTTGATTGTCAATTTTGATAATGTCACCGTGAACTGTTTCTATTTTTGTGTAAGGAAAATTCAGAATACCAATTTTTTTGAGGGCGTTTTTCATTATGGATTCCGTTGATGCGTAAATATATATTCCCAAAACTTCAAAGTGGAGCAGGCACATAGGATTACTGCCCTTGACTATGTAAAGTGAATTTTCTTCATCAAGAACTGTAAAAGTGAAGTTACCCTGTACTGCTTCAGCCATACTTTTCAGACTGTTAAAGTCCAGTTTTTTCTGCTGTTCTATGAGCTGAACTGCAACATAGCTGTCTGTTTCAATATGAGTAGCAGGAAGATTTTTTGTTTTGCGAAGTTCAACGTCATTATACAAAACTCCATTATGAGCAAACGCAAATTCCTTGTCAGCATGACCAGGAAAAGGGTGATTATTCTGATTAAATTTCTGATTGCCCTGTGTTGTCAAGCGAGTATGTCCCATAATTGCTGTTGTACCATCAGGAGCATTGAAGCGTATTTTATGTGCAGGTTTTGGACGTTTATAAATAATCACTTTTCCATCACGGATATATGAGATTCCTGCCGCATCCGTGCCACGTTCTTCAGCGGCATTTGCAAGTGCCTGAGTGAGTTTTTTCAGGACTTTATAAGGTATGATATGCTTGTAGTCAAGCCAGCCGAATAATGCACACATTTTACATTTCCTCCTCTGTTGTAACTTTTTCGTTGATGTAAAGACTGCGTTCTTTGAGGTACTGAATGAGTTCTGGCTCAGTAATTCCTGCAACAAACTCCGACCATGAGAGTTTTGCAATTTCATCATCGTCCATAAGAACGGCAAGTTTACAGATTTTGTTTACCAGCTCCAGCGTTGCAATGAGTGTGTTGTATTTGAGAGTTCCCCTGAAATGTCGGAACTCGATTGTATGGTAGTTGCAGAGATTGACAGCAACATATCGCCCATAATTTTTCTTAGCTTTATCCATGATAGCTTTCGGTGAATTTTCATAGCCATATCTTGCCGCCCATCTATTCATAGCGTACTCGGAACGTCTTGAAAATTTCAGAAGCTCGTTCCAATGATGTTCCATAAAATACAGGATTCTTGAAATAACTTCGTCCTGTTCTTCACGATTTTCACCCAGCGAATCTCTGTTGACATGAACATGAAGTCCGCAGGTTGAAGTTTGGTGAGAACGGTAGCCAAGTCTTACAGCATGGTGCATGATATCTTCCCAACAGAATTCCTTGTGATATTCAAGCGACATCGGGTGAGTTACAATTTCCATGCCATCATCGAGCGAACCATCTGTTTTGATATAGATATGGTCTTCTCTCATGTTTGCAATATCAAGAATTTCCGTTGCATAATCATCATCTTTGCCTGCTCCGTCGATTTCAAGTTCCACACCAAAATAACGGTTTGAATCACCGTAGAAAATTGGTTCAGGCTTGTAACCGTATTCATGGATTGCTGCGTTTTTTCGGATTCTCTGATAGCACTCATGGCAGAAGTAGCCGTCATCATACTCATAAGCATCATCATTATGAATGAGCGCATCACATTCTTCACATCGAGTATAGTGGTAGTCGTAGCATTGTCTGCAAAGGCTGGTGTAATCATCACCTTCGGCATCTTCGCTCCAGATTCTTGTACCGCAGCAGTCACAGACTGTTGTGTAATCATCCAGGCAATCGGAGCATAAAATTTCACCGTCCAGTTCGCCGTAATCGTCCGTGTCGATGAGTTCTCCGCAGTGGGAGCAGTAGATTTTTTCTTCCATTCTGATTTCCTCCATAAAATAAAATTAACCCTCCCGAAATGAATCGGGAGGGCTTTGTGTTTGGTTAATATTCTTCTGCTAAAAGCATAGTTGAGTATGTGTCACTGTCTATGATGTATACCTTTGCTGTTATAGGTTTGTCTGTCGGGATAAAGTATTCCTTGTAGTATTCAGGCTGTTCCGAAAAGTGTGTGATTTTCTGAATACCACCCAGATTTTCAAGTTTGAATACCTGAAAATAATCTCTTTCTTCTGGTAATCTGTCAATACATCCCCACATAAAAAGCTGGAGTTCAAGCGGTATTTCCACCTGAACTCCTTTTGTCAGATAACGTTGATTGTTAAACATTGTTTCACCTCCTGATAATTTGTTACGCTCCTATGACCCTACTGTAATCAACAGCAGAGCTTACTGTAGCACTTCAATAATATATAACTGAAGAAAAATGGTATTACTTTTTTAATTACAATACTAACATAAAGATAAAAGGTATTACCGATAAACTTGAAAATTTGATATCTGTTACTTGAATACGAACGCTTATAAACACAAAAAGACAGAGGTATTACGATTACCTCTGTCTTGCAAAGTGTATTAAAGTAAATATATAAATTGTATAAATAAATTTATTATAGTTATATATGTATATACTATATGATAGATATGAGTAGTATGTATAGATGATATAGTTAGTATATATAACTATAGTACATATATAAGTAAATATAATGATTATCATATGGAGGTACATTATGAAAAACGAAAATGAGAAAAAGTCCATAACAAAATCCATTAAAATGTCACCGCAACAGGAAAAACAGATAAGAGAACAGGCTGAAAAGAAAAATATGAATTTCAGTGAATATATGCTGGATTGTGCTTTACATAGTAATCAGGGCATTACACCGTATATGGCTGTTAAGATGCAGGAAATGGTTAATATTGTAAATGATATTGCGGATAGCCTTGATGAAAAAGATTATACACGTAGAGAGGAATTAAGACAGAAAGCACATGATTTTGAAGGATTGGTTACACCTGTTTCACCACAAGAGAAACTTAATAAACTTGAAAATAACATCGGTCTTTTTGTAGAGGGAGGTTATGAGATATGGGAATCTTTAAAATAATCAGAAATACAGATGATGGTCTGCAATATATGTATAACGCTTTGAACTATGTTCTTTATGGGCATACGGACTATGATAAGAGATACAGTCTTAATACTGATATTGATAATGCGTATGAGCAGTTTTTATTGGTGAAGAAATATTTTTATAAGACCAGTGGAAATCCTGTGTTTCATTTTATTGTGGTGTATGATGCGAAGTCTACATGGGGTGATAATATTGAAAGAGCCGAATATATGAGCCGTAGTATTGCATCTTATTTTTCGGACAAGTTCCAGGTGGTTTGGTGTATACATAAAAAGCCGTGTTCTAAAAAGTATGGTGGCTGTGCTTCTGTATATCATGCTCACTTTGTGATGAATTCTGTGAGTTACATAAATGGAAAAATGTTTGGTGGAAGTTATGCAGAGATATATTCTTTTCTTGAATATATCAAGAAAGTTACTGGCGATAAATCCTGGATTGTACAGTACGGTTCTGATAAGGACAAGCATTATGAAGTTGATGAAAATGATGTGTAAGTGCAATTTAACCTGAATTGAATTATATTTGATTTCAGTGTTTTTGTTAGATGTCAGAATAGGCTGTAAGTAAACTGAAAACGACTAATTAACAATATCAACAATAAAAATTATTATTGATAAATGCTTATCTGTATTCAGAGCTTACATATGAACAGGAGCAAATTGATTGTATTAATTTACAAAAAAGTATGTACAAACCTTGAAAATTATGGTATAATGAAATTATTCCAAGTCGGGAAATAATAGAACGGAGGGTTAAAGATGGACAATAATAACAACACTCCCAAATCTGTTGATGATTATTCTGAAAAGTGTGGATTACCATCAAGTCAAGGTGGAGGTACAAATAATATAAATTATCCTGACTTTAACAAAGAATACGGTAAGCCTGTAACACTTCAGGATATTCAAAAGGAAGTTAAGGATATAGTATATAGTTCTGGAATGCAGTTTTCAATAAATGAACTCAGTGGAACTCTGGATAATCCCGAAGATGTTATTGATATTGCTTATTCGACAAATTTGTTTCCGCAAGCTCCAGTATTAATTGCTGTTGAGTCAAAAAATTCTATAGACCAGGAAGCAGGAAAAGATGCTGTAGGAGAAGATATTAAACGCAGTAAAAAATCTACCAAAATCAAAACTCAGATAGTCGCAAGAATGTATATAAGAGAAGTTGTCAGATTTGAAGAACATTATCATGTATCAGGTTTTTATCGTACATTGCAGAATCAAATTATTAATTTTGACTTTATATTTGATATAAATAAGTATAGAGAGAATTTTCGCCAGGCTTTTATTGATAACAAGGTCGATTGTTTTAATGATAAGCTTAATGCAAAAGATATAAGCCGATACTTGAAAATATTAATAGAGAAAAAAGAAATAAAGGGCACTTTTTCGGCAAATAAAACAGGTTTTTTTACTAATAATGATATGATATATTTTGCTTCTGTAGAGTTTTGCGAATATTATCATCTTCCTAAGAAAATAAATAAGCATTTCAAATTTTATCCCACTTTTATGCCTGATATTATTTCAGAAAACTTTGTTGATACTGTAAGAAGACATGAAGATAAGTTATTATATATGCTTTTGAATATAATAAGAATTGCTGGAATATACTCAACTTTGCTGAATATATCGGGGACTGCTTTCTGTAAAATTGTTGTTATAAAAGGCGATTACAATAAAATATCACCGTATTTGCAAGTATATGGAAGGATGATTGAAAAAGAAAAAGAACTGTCTGTGAATATGAAATCGGAAAATGCTGTCAAGTTGATGTCCGATTATAAAGACGATATTTTTCTGCTTAATGATGATAAAAATGCCTCGGATTACAAGCGTAAAAACGGTGAAGAAACTATCAGGAAAATTGCTGAAAAAATCGCTGGATATAATCCAGACTCTGATATTATTGAAATGCAGAAGTATCCTTTTGTTACTTGTGTTGTAAGTGATAGATTGGGTTCTGCTCTTGACGGAAATTCTGTGATAATGATAGACGCTTCTACACTTACAAGGACTCTTGCCATAACTTCTCCTGAGGTTGAGGTTATGCATAGATTTGATGAATATATGATAAACCATATTTCAAGCAATTGGAGATTTATTTATTTTTCTGTAGACAAGAAAATAAAAACATTTAGAGAACAGAAAAAGTTCAAATATTCATCATCAAATCATGTATATGCCATATGTATGGAGATATATAGTTATATGAGTAATTGTATAAAAGAATGTTCAAAGCAAGCACTTGATATTACCAAAGAAGAAATATCAGATTACATAGAAAAAATAATTCGTAATTCGGAAGAAATAGACAACTTCAATACTATTGAAAAAGAATTTATTCACGTTCTTAATGAAGCTGTTTTAAGCGATAATCCAGATAAAAAATTTGAACTTGTGTATCATTCAAAATTATCAGGCTGCTATGGTGAGACAGAAGACTATCCTGTTATTTACAGAGTTGGTGATAAACTTTATATTCCTGATGAGGAGTTTAATATACTTGTTTCAAGAATGAATATAACCGATAATAATTGTCATTTGAGAAAAGCATTATATGAGAAGGGATTGCTTTACTCTAATGAAAATCTAAAAACAAAGGTTAGATTATTCGGTAAGAAACACAGCGGAGACATCAGACTTACAGTTTTGAGCGACACTATTTTGTCTGAACAAGCAAAGAAAACTACTGTCGGCGGAAACCAGAATTATACGCCTTGTATATTTAGCGAAGAGCAAATTTTCTTGGGATATGATAAAAATGGAAACAAAGTTGGTTTGGAATATAGCAATCATTTATCCGCTGGACTTACGATTGTTGGTAAAAATACATTATGGACATCAACACTTGCGGACTTGATTGCCTTGCAGTTTGCAGAAAAAAATAAGATTGTTTTCTTTATTGATGAAGAAGGACATACTGTTGTTAATAATATGAGAGACTATGGATTTGATGAAGAAGTTATTGAAGAAATAGTATATGAAACTGATAACTTGAATGATATAGTATTCGATGAAGACATTCAGGAAATATATGTTGAAAATGATGACAGGAGAATCTTCTCTTTGTATGGTGATTATATTGAAAAAACTTTTAATTTATTTTCTTGAAGCAAAAAAGAAAGTTTTAGAAAAAGAGATTATTCTTGTACTTCACACGGCGGGAGCATTTGAGCGAAAAGTCAGCAGTCCGTTTTATAGGCTAATGAAGGATATGGCTAAGTTAAATATAATTGTTATATCAGTATATCAGGGTGCAGGTGAACTTAGGGGAAGGAATCATGACATTGTAAATAAATCTGATATAAAAATGATTTTCAATGAAGGCAGTGCTGAATTTGCGGAACAGATTGCTAAACAGAATTATCTTAAACCGTATTCAGAATTTGGAGAGCTTATTTTTAAGCAGGCTAAAGAACAATTTATCCTTACTGGCATTTTAAAAGATGATGAAGGCAGCGAAAGCAACGGAAGATTTATCCAGCTTAAATTACCAAGTAATGATAAAATTGCTCAAATTTTTAATACAAACTGAAATAAAAGTATATAAAATATTCCGAATTTTTAAAATTATTATGCGTAATATACTGATAAAAAGTACTTTTTATATGATAATAGCAGTATATTTTTTGAAAAACTGGAATTAATTTTAGAGTTTGTGTGTTATATAAGCTTTATGAATTAATTATATCAATGGTGATGTGGTCTATGTTTAAAATATTTAACGGTGTTCTGATGGAGTACAAAAGAGAAAAAGGTGAGACAAATATTAAAATTCCTGATGGTGTTAGGGGTATTGGGAATGGTGCTTTTTGTTGTTGCAGAACTATAAAATCCGTTGAACTTCCTGATAGCGTTACAAAAATTGAACCGCAGGCATTTAAAAATTGTACTAATTTGGAACACATTATTCTTTCGGAACAGCTTACTTCAATTGATGATGAAGCCTTTTATGCTTGTGTAAATCTTGGTGAAATAGAGTTCCCAAGTATGCTGTCGTACATAGGCTCTCGTGCTTTTTACGGTTGCAAGTATCTTGAGAGAATTAGATTTCCAGAGTGTTTGACGGAAATTGGTGATGAATCTTTTAAGGTGTGTATCAATCTGGAGGAAATAGAATTTGGAAACAGTATTCAAAAAATAGGCAGACAGGCATTCGCAAATACAAGTTGGCTGGAGAGAAAACGGAAAGAAAATCCGCTTGTAATAGTGAATAATATTTTGATTGATGCTTATAAATGTAAAAATATTTTATCTATACCCGATAACGTTGCAACTATTTCCGAAGGAGCGTTTGAGAAAAATACTAAAATTTCTGAATTGCTTTTGAAATCAGACCAGTATGAAAAGAGTATTACAATTAATAACAGCAGTGAGATTGAAAATATTTTTAGACTGATAAATTCCAGTAAAAATATACAGGAAGTCCTGCTCCAACAGATAGAGGATGAAGAGTTGAAAATCCATATCGCAATGTTTCTTGCATTTGGAAAAGGAAACTTTGTAGGAGAAAAATACTTGTCGGATAATATCATTAAGACAGTTAAAAATCTTATTCAAAGCAATGATATAGAAAATATGAAAAATATCCTAAAAGGGAACTATATTACAGATAGTAATATTGATGAACTGGTAGGTTACTCGATTGAGCATGAAAGATTTGAAATACAGACGTTGCTTCTGGAACATAAAAATGAAACTATCGGTTTTCAAAATGTACATGACAGATTTAAATTATAGAGGGTGGATAACTTGGATAATGAAATTGATGAATTGGTCAGTGAATCAATAAGTTACATACAAAATAATTTGTTGATGAAATTTGGTTTCCTTGCAAGAGCATTTCAGCAGCTTAAAATTTTATCAAGTGAAAAATACACTATTGCTTCCGACGGTAGTAATATTTATTGCAATAGCAGGTATATTCTGAAATTATTTCTTGATAATACAGAATACTTGACAAGGCAGTATCTGCATACTGTACTTCATTGCATTTTTCAGCATCAGTTTATAGATAGCCATATGGATTTTAATATATGGAATCTTGCCTGTGATATAGCTGTTGAGAATATTATTTCAGAACTTGATACTGATAAAATTGACCGTTCATGTGAAGCAAAACAGTCTAGAGAAATAAGCAAGCTGAAAAATAGTATTGATTTTATGACAGCGGAAAAAATATATGGCTATTATATGGAGCATCAGCTTATAGAGAAACGTTATGAGTATCTTTCTAATATATTTAATGCTGACGAACATAAGCTTTGGTATAACAAAGAACAGTTAGGTATACCTCGGATTTTTGACAATTCAGAAGGAAATGATGAAAGTAAAAATGATTGCGATAAATTTAAATCAATGAACGATGAATACGAAGATGAATCAAATAATGAAATGTCGGAATCGGATAAACAGGAAATATGGAAAAATATTTCCCGACAAATTCAACTTGAAATTGAAATGCAAAAAAGTGAAAAGTATGATTTGGAAAGTTCAAGCATTGTGCAGAATTTATATGAGGTGAATAAAGAAGAGGTAGATTATTCAGAATTTCTGCGAAAATTTGCAGTATTCGGAGAAGAAATGAAGATTGATGAGGATTCTTTTGACTATAACTTTTATATGTATGGGTTATCACTCTATAAAAATATTCCCTTGATAGAACCGCTTGAATATAAAGAAATCAAACGTATCAGAGAATTTGTGATTGCAATCGATACATCAGGTTCAGTTAAAGGTGAAACGGTACAGGCTTTTATTCAGAAAACTTATAATATTCTGAAACAGCAGAAGAGCTTTTTACAAAAGTGAATATACACATAATTCAATGCGATTGTGAGATTCAATCTGACGTGAAAATCACTTCCGAGCAGGAATTTGATAATTATATAAGCAATATGGAGATTAAGGGGTTTGGTGGAACAAATTTTCGTCCTGTATTTAAATATGTTGATGAATTGTGTAAAAATAAGGAATTTATTGATTTGCGTGGGTTGATATACTTTACTGACGGTTATGGTTATTTTCCTGAAAAGCCAGATTACAAAACGGCGTTTGTATTTCTTGAAGATGGTTTTAATAATCCAGATATTCCAGCATGGGCAATAAAAGTTGTTCTTAGTTCGGCACAAATCAAAGAATTTTAATGTTAAGGAGCAATCGAAATGAATATACATGATGCCAAAAATCAAGTCAAAAATGCTGTACGAGCGTATATGGCAAAGGATGATTATGGAAATTATCTGATACCGCAGCATAAGCAAAGACCAGTATTTCTTATAGGTCCTCCTGGCATCGGCAAAACAGCAATTATGGAGCAGATAGCATCAGAATTAGGTATAGGACTTCTCACATATTCAATGACTCATCACACAAGACAAAGTGCGTTGGGTTTACCCATGATTAAGCAATTTGAGTATGACGGAGAGGTATTTGATGTTTCGGAGTATACAATGAGTGAGATTATAGCTTCGCTTTATGAAACAATGAAAACAACAGGAATCAGGAATGGAATCTTATTTCTTGATGAGATAAATTGTGTATCCGAAACTCTTACTCCGATTATGCTGCAATTTTTACAATATAAGGTGTTTGGAAAGCATAAAGTTCCCGATGGCTGGATTATCGTCACAGCAGGCAATCCGCCTGAATACAACAACTCTGTACGTGAATTTGATATTGCTACATGGGACAGGCTGAAGCGAATTGATGTTGAGCCAGAATTTAAAGCATGGAAAGATTATGCTTATCAGAGCGGAGTACATAGTGCTGTTATTTCGTACTTGGAGTTAAAAAGTCAGAATTTCTATAAAATTGAAACTAATGCAAATGGCAAAAGTTTTGTTACGGCAAGAGGATGGGACGACCTCAGTCAGATGATAAAGGTATATGAGCATGAGAAAATAGAAGTTGACCGACCGCTAATTTCTCAGTACATTCAAAACGAGCTTATAGCTTTGGATTTTGCTGATTACTATGATATATACAGCAGATACAGAAAAAATTATAAAATCAGTGATATTTTCAATGGGAATATCAGTCCAAGTGTAAAAGAATGTGCAGGGAGAGCAAAAGATGCTGAGAAAATTGCTGTTACACAGCTGCTTCTTGATGAATCGATTCCTGAAATTGTTGATGCTGAAATAGATGATAATATGATGACAGAACTAATGGAAATACTTAAAAATAATATGCCCATGATAGAAAAGTCAGCTGCTAAAACAATGCAGTCAATTATTTCGAATAAAAAGAAAATTTATAAAAATGGGATTTCATCTAAAAGTATATGTGAGGAAGAATTAAAAATAATTGCAAGATTGATTAAAGCTCTTGAAGAGGAAAATGGTCTCATAATTAACGAACCAAATGAAAGTAATGTAATAAAGACTGATTTCAGTAAACGGGTTAGTTTGCTTGATGAAAAGACAAAGAATGTAAATTCTCACATTGAGAATATGTTTTCATTTATTAGCACTTATTTCAGAAATGAAAATGTTTTGATAATGGCTGTCAGAACATTGACTACAAATCCACAGACTGCTTCATATTTGGTAAAATATCCGAGCAATCAATATACTAATTATTGCAAGCTGCTTCATATTGACATGAAAAAAGTTGATATAAAGAAAAGAATCAGAAGGTTGGCTTTGGATTAAAGATTATATTCATAATAAATAAAATTATAAAGACAGGTATATTACATCGTTGACATATCTGTCTTTATTTTATTATAGGGCAATTAGTGTGATGTATAAATGTAGTTTGACTTTAATTTGCATGGAATTGATTTCAGAGTTTTTGCTTAATATCAGATTAGGCTATGAGTAAACTGTAGAGGAATTTGATTATTTCGGATTATTCTATTTTTGTTTTTCCGAATAATCAAGTCTCATTTTCTTTTTTGTCAATACAGAAATAATATGTATAAATCTGCAATAATATGAAAGTGAAAGTAATAGCAATCTGAATTGCAGTAGGGATATTTTCAATGATACAAAATATCACTAAATGCTCCGAAAAAATACGAACATATTTATAATAATCGGAGGAGGTGTGATTTATGACAAGTTTTCAATATACAGAGACAAAATATATGCTCACAGTTCAGGAAACGTCAAGAGTATTGGGCGTAAGTGTTCATACAGTTTACAGTCTTATAGATTCAGGTGATTTGTCGGCTGTAAAAATTAGTCAACGAAAAACAATGATAAAAGCCGAAGAAATTGAAAGATACATCAACAGAAAATAGGAGGTTTTGCAATTATGAAAGAAATATTTACTCGTGAGGAAGTTATGAATATTCTGAAAATCGGTAGAAGTACGTTCTATAAACTGCTCCAAACAGGTGAATTAAAAGGATTTAAGGAGGGGAACAGGTATAAAGTTCCTGTTCAGTCTATTGAAGAGTATATTGAAAAGAGAATGAATTAACCCAAAATATCAGTATGTCCATCAAAGGACATACCGATATTTTTCATGTTTTATAGTACTTCCCGAATTCAAATTTACATTCTTTCAAGAAATTCGGACGGTTTTAATGCAGGGACTTTACTTTCTTTGAAATCACGAATATTTCTGGTAACGATATAATCTGCTTTAATGCGGTTAGCACAGCACATTTGCACAGCGTCTTCAAAATCTGAGGACAGCATTTCAGCGGCATTTTTCAGGTCAGAAGATTTCAAATCTATTACTTCAAAAATCATTAAAATCTGCTGAATGAGCTGCTGTGTTTTTTGTGGCGTAAGTTCTTTGCGAAGAATATATACAATGTTCGGAACGGACAAAGCCGAAATATATCCCTCAATCTGATTCACTTCACAGTATTTCCATACTCTTGATGAATCTTCAACAAATTCAGAACGGTTACAAAGCACATCAAGAATAACATTTGTATCAATCAGTACTTTCATGTGTCTCTATCCTTTCTGCACGAATAGCTTTATCATCATAATCATGTTTGAGAATTCCAGTAAGTGAATCGGTAAGAAAGGAAATGCTCGATTCACGAGAAATTAGTCTTGCTACTTCCTTACCATTTTTTAAAATAATGATTTCATCGCCAGTCTGTGCTGCCTGAAGATAGTGACCAAAATTGTTCTGAACGTCGGTTGCTGTTGCGGTAATCATAAAAACACCTCCAATATTTTAGCTATTATCAGTATATCAGATTTTAGCTAATTTGTCAATGGAAATTTTATTTACAATGCAAACTCGCAAAAATATGCGAAATCATCTTGCATAATTTAGAAAAGTATGATATAATAAATAAAACAGTTTTTTGATGAACGGAGGATTTTAATGTCAATATCATACAATCGACTTTGGAAACTACTGGTAGATAAAAGTATGAGTAAAGCAGATTTACGAAAAACAGCAAATATCTCACCTAATACTATGACAAAAATGCGAAGAAATGAATTTGTTAGTCTTGAAATCCTTTGTAAAATATGTAGTGTTCTTGATTGTGATTTTTGCGATATTATCGAATATATAAAACCAAATTTAAAGGAGAACCAATAATGAGCATTAGTTCTAATATAAATGAAAAAGCCGCCTTAATTTGGGCGATTGCAGATAAATTAACAGGAGTGTACAAGCCTCATGAATACGGAGAGGTAATATTGCCTCTTACTGTTATACGTCGATTTGATTGTATTTTGGCGGATACAAAAGATGCGGTACTTGAAAAATATGAGTCTGTCAAAACGCTTCCTATGCATGATGTATTTTTAAAAAAGGCGGCAGGGGGTCTTGAGTTTTATAATACAAGTAAGTATACATTTGAAAGGCTTCTTGACGACCCTGATAATATTGAAGATAATTTCCGTGATTATCTGAACGGATTTTCTGAGAATGTACGGGGTATTATTGAAAAATTCAAGCTTGACAGCCATATTACAACTATGGCGAATAAAGGAATTTTATACATAGTGATAAAGGAATTTACATCACCTAAAGCAAATCTGCATCCCGATGTTATTTCCAATCTTGAAATGGGATATATCTTTGAGGAAATCATAAGAAGATTTTCGGAATCCCATAATGAGGACGCAGGGCAGCATTATACGCCTCGTGAAGTTATTCGGCTTATGGTAAATATCTTGTTCAATGATGACAATGACATACTTTCAGGAAATAATGTTGCAAAAACCATTTACGACCCAGCCTGCGGAACTGGCGGTATGCTTTCAGTTGCAGAGGAATATCTTCACGAGCTTAATAAGTCAACGGAATTACTTGCATTCGGTCAGGAGCTGAATGACCAGACATTCGCTATCTGTAAAGCAGATATGCTTATAAAGGGTAACAATGCTGATTATATCAAAGACGGCAATACGCTTTCTGACGACCAGTTCGAGGGACATACCTTTGATTATATTATTTCAAATCCGCCTTTCGGACGTGAATGGAAGAACGAAAAAACAAAGGTTGAGGCGGAAGCCAAAAGAGGTTTTGCAGGAAGATTTGGTGCGGGACTTCCTGCAACAAGCGACGGTCAGATGTTATTTTTGATGACTGCTATTTCAAAAATGAAGGATATTTCACAAGGCGGCAGTCGTATTGCAATTATACATAACGGCTCTCCGTTGTTTACTGGTGATGCTGGAAGCGGTGCAAGCAATATACGTAAATATATACTTGAAAATGACCTACTTGAAGCTATCATATCTTTGCCGAATGACATCTTCTACAATACGGGAATTGCTACATATATATGGGTGCTTTCCAATAAGAAAGCAGGTACAAAGCGTGAGGGAAAAGTTCAGCTTATCAACGCAAACGGACTTTTTGAAAAACGCAGAAAAGCTCTAGGTAATAAGCGTAATGATATTCCTGAAAGTGCAATTGAGGAAATAACACGTCTGTACGGTGATTTCAGAGAAACGGAAATCAGCAAGATTTTTGATAATGAGGATTTCGGTTATACAAAAATTATTGTTGAACGTCCGCTCCGTGATGAGAACGGAGAACTTGTTCTGAAAAAGGGTAAGAAACAGCCTGATTCCTCTTTGAGGGATACGGAAAATGTTCCGCTGAAAGAGGATATTAACGAATATTTCAAGCGTGAAGTTCTGCCCTTTGTCCCAGATGCATGGATAGATGAGAAGAAATCAAAGATAGGCTATGAGATACCGTTCACGAGATATTTTTACAAGTATGAGGCTCCGAAGCCGTCTGATGAGATAATGGCAGAAATTTTAGAGCTTGAAAAGGAGCTTGACGGAAGTCTTTCAGAGGTGTTTGAATAATGTGGTTATTCAAAAAGATTTTTAATAACAAGCCACAGACAATTATTGTTAAACAGGAAATTGATTATGATAAATTGGCTGAGGCTATTATAAATGCACAAAAAACGATAAAAGATGATGAGATTGAAAAAGTTAAGGAACAGGAAAAACAAGAACGGGAAAATTGGCGAAAAGCCATTGGTTATAAAGAATATAACGATGATAAAGCAAAGTTTTATGTAAAAGCAGTACATCGTATAAGAAATTTCTTTTCTGTACTTTTTCATTTTATCTTTTTTAGTGAAAAAAAAGCAACATCAGATACAGTAACTTTTGGTTTGATACAAATGACCACATCAGGTATTTTTCAACTATGTAGTATGTTACTTGTTTTAATTGCTTTCTTGTTTGTATTAATGTCATTTGGAATTGTACAAGAAATGAAATTTATATTTAAATTTCAGCCAATATACTTGGGTTATGCCTTGCCAACATTTATGTTTTCAAAATTTTTTAAAATTGCATCTTTTGAGGTAGCCAAATTAAAAGATAAAAATTATTTAATTGCAATTTTTTCTGCAACAACCTGCTTTTTTGCAATGGTATTTGCGTTAATTGCACTTTTTAAGGGGTAATATTATGCGTGAAATGAAAGACAGCGGTATTGAATGGATAGGGAAAGTCCCAAGTACTTGGAATATTCTTAGAAATAAGAATGCTTTTTTCTGTACTAAAAATTTAGTTGGAACAGAATCTACTAACACTCAATTATTATCACTGACTACAAAAGGAATCAGAAAAAAAGATATAAATAATGCAGAGGGAAAATTGCCCGAATCTTTCGATACATATCAATATGTAAGAGAAAATGATATAGTTATGTGTTTATTTGATTTAGATTGTTCAGCTGTATTTTCAGGAATTAGTTTTTATAATGGAATGATTTCACCTGCATACAGGGTATTAACTTGTAAAAAATCTATTGTACCCCGATATGCACATTATTGGTTTAATTATGTTTCTGATGGCAGAAAATTTAATCATTATGCCAAGAATATCAGATACACTATTAGTTATGATGAGTTTTCAACTTTACCTATTTTGTGTCCTGACATTGAAACACAACAACGCCTCTCCGCCTACCTTGATGAGAAATGCACGAAAATCGACAGCATAATAGAAAAACAGCAGAAAATCATTGAAAAGCTGAAAGCCTATAAATTGTCATTGATTACAGAAACGGTTACAAAAGGTCTGAATCCTGATGTGAAGATGAAAGACAGCGGGGTTGAGTGGATTGGGAAGATTCCTGAGAATTGGAATATGATTCGTATAAAATGGCTGTTAGATGAACGAAAAGAGCGTTCTGAAAAAGGTATAGAAGAACCCCTTTCAATGAGTCAGAAATATGGACTTATTCCCACAAAAGAAATGGATATGATACCAAATGTAGCTTCTACATATGTGGGTGCAAAAATCGTTTATTCTAACGATTTAGTATTTAATAAGTTAAAAGCACATTTAGGAGTATTTTCTGTATCAAGATACTATGGTTTAGTCAGTCCAGATTATGCGGTTTATTATTCGACGGGAAAAGCGGAATTAAAATACTTGGAATACCTATTTAAAACTCCACAATGTATTTTGGAATTTAGAAAAAAATCTTCAGGTGTAGCAGATGGCTTAACACGTCTATATACAAGTGGGTTATTTTCAATATACTGTCCTTTTCCATTAAAGTCAGAACAACAAGCAATAGCCAATTATCTCGACAAAAAATGCACTGCAATAGATTCAGCAATTGCGAAAAAACAAGCACTCATTGAAAAACTTACAGAATATAAAAAATCCCTCATTTATGAGGTTGTTACAGGAAAGAAAGAGGTATAAAATATATGTATATTAATAATATGTTTAATTATGATTACATTCAACAGCAGGCTCAGAAACATCACAATGAGCAGGTCCATAATGTTGCTGATGCAGTAAACAAACTGAAAGATTTTCTGGACAGTACGGATAAAATTGAACCGCAGTATCAGAATATAGCGTCCACTGAATTTTGTGCGGTTATGTTTGATTATATGCAGAGACATCAAAATAAGGGAATTTAATTATGTCTGATTTTGACTACAAAGAAAAACGCTTTGAGCAGGACATAGAAGAATATCTCACCACAAAAGGCGGTTATGAAAAGGGAAACCCGAAATCTTTTGATAGAAAGCTTGCTCTTGATGTGAATACCTTTATTTCATTTATCAAAACAAGCCAGCCAAAAGCATGGGAGCGTTTTGAAAAGATTTATGGTGCAGACAGCGAAAGGCAGATTATTGACCGTTTTTGTCGTGAAGTCAAAATGGTGGGGCTTCTGAAAGTGTTTCGTCAGGGCTTTACCGACAGGGGAATCAAGTTCCGTGCGGTTTTCTTCAAGCCTGAAACGACTATCAATCCCACTACGATGGCACAGTACAACGCAAATATTCTTCACTGCACAAGACAACTGCATTATTCACTTCAAAATGAAAATAGCATTGATATTGTACTTTTTATAAATGGTATTCCTGTTGTATCAATGGAGCTGAAATGCCAGTTTACTGGGCAGAATGCGGACAATGCAATTAAGCAGTACAAATTTGACCGTGCAACAAAGGACGCTTTATTTGAATTTAAGAACCGTATTCTTGTGCATTTTGCAGTTGACCTATCTAACGTTTATATGACTACAAAATTAGAGGGTGCAAATACATACTTCCTGCCGTTCAATCAAGGTTCAAACGGTGCTGGAAACGTCGGTGGCAAAGGTAATCCCGTGAACTCTGACGGCTATGATACGGCATATCTTTGGGAGCAGGTGCTCTGCAAAGACCGTTTGCTTGAAATTTTGCATAAGTATTTACACTTGCAGATTGAGCGAGACGAAAAGGAAAATGTGAAATCAGAGCGAATGATTTTTCCTCGATATCATCAGCTTGACGTTGTGACAAAATTACTTGCAGATGTAAAGAAAAACGGTTCAGGCAGGAATTATCTGATTCAGCATAGTGCTGGTTCTGGAAAGTCCAATTCCATTGCATGGCTTGCACATCGCCTTTCAGGACTTCACAATAACAAGGACGAAAAGGTTTTTCAGTCTGTTATTATTGTTACGGATAGACGTGTGCTTGACAGTCAATTGCAGAATACAGTTTATCAATTTGACCACGTTGAGGGCGTTGTACAGAAAATCGACAAGAATGCACAGCAGTTGAAAGAGGCTATTGAGGCAGGAACAGGCATTATCATTACAACTTTGCAGAAGTTTCCCGTTATCTATAAAGAGGTAAATTCGGGAAATAAACGTTTTGCAATTATTGTTGATGAGGCTCATTCTTCCCAGACAGGCGATGCAGCAAAAAAGCTGAAACGTGCCTTAGCTGATACGGAAAAAGCTCTGGAAGAAATGGCAGAGCTTGAATATGAGGACGAAAGTAAGCGTAAGGACAATGATGAAAAACTCCTTGATGAACTGGCGGCACAGGGCATTCACGATAACTTGTCCTTCTTTGCCTTTACTGCCACGCCAAAGGACAAGACCTTGCAAATGTTCGGGGCTCGTGACGAGAACGGAAAATATCATCCATTCCACATTTATTCTATGTGTCAGGCGATTGAAGAGCAATTCATTCTTGATGTACTGCAAAATTATATGACGTATAAAATGTACTATAAGATTTCAAAAACTATCCCTGATAATCCTGAGCTTGATACAACAGCAGGTATAAAGGCAATACGAAATTATGAAACCTTGCATCCACACAATATATCGCAGAAAACGGCAATAATGCTTGAACACTTCCGAAATATAACAAGATATAAAATCGGCGGCAAGGCAAAAGCCATGATTGTGACACCGTCCAGACTTCATGCCGTACGTTATGTACTTGAATTCAAGAAACAGATTGCGGAAAAAGGATATACTGACCTTGATGTACTTGTAGCATTTTCAGGTGAAATTGAGGATAAAGGAGAAACTTATACAGAAGAAAAAATCAATAAAACCAAAGATGGAAAAACAATAAAAGAAAATGCTCTGCCTGCGACCTTTCATACAGATGATTTTGGAATGCTGATTGTTGCAGAAAAATATCAAACGGGTTTTGACGAACCACTCTTACATACAATGTTTGTGGATAAGAAGCTGTCAGGAGTGAAAGCAGTTCAGACGCTATCTCGCCTTAATCGTACCTGCCGAGGGAAACAAGATACTTTTGTACTTGATTTTGTCAACAGTGCGGAGGATATACAAAAAGCCTTTGAGCCATATTATGAAGAAACTGTTTTGGAAAGAGAAACCGACCCAAATGTTCTTTATGATTTGAAAAACACACTTGATGAGTACAGAGTATATCAACAGATTGAAATTAACAGCTTTGCTGATGTGTGGTATTCTGCCGAAAACCAAGAATATGCTGATTTAGGTAAGCTTAAATCCAAAATACAGCCTGCTCTTGACAGATTTGATGCACTCGAACCAGAAAAAAAGGATATGTTTAAATCCACTCTTTCAAGATTTAACCGTGTATATTCTTTCATTACTCAGGTTTGCCGTTTGTTTGATAAGGACATTCATAAATTCAGCATTTATGCGAAGTTTCTCAGTATAATGCTCCCAAAGGGTGGTTCTGAGAAGGTTTATATTGATGATAAGGTTCTGCTTGAGTATTATAAACTTGAAAAAGATTTTGATGGAAGTATTCAACTTGAACCTACCAGTGAAGGTTTTACTCCAATCACAGGAGAAGCAGGCAGACGTGAGAAGCAAAAAGACCCTCTTACGATTATTATTGATAAAATAAATGAAAAATATGGTACATCTTTTACTGAGATGGATAAAGTGTTGCTTCAGATTGAGAATGACTATGCAGTTCAGGATAAGTGGAAAAGCTATGCTCAGAATAACGATTTCAAAACATTTATGCTTCTGTTTGCAAAGGATTTTCCTGAAATGGCTGCGGCACGTTACGAGCAGAATGAAGATTTCTTTGTAAAAATGTTTTCAGACCCAGTAATGATGCAACAGGTTATGGAATCTATCGGTAATGTGGTTTATGAAAGGTTGAAGAAATAGCTATCTCACAATATTAAGGAGGTTATGTCATGGAAAATATACAGATTACGTCAGAAGGCATACAGAAAAATTTGCGTAAAGTAAAACCATATGATGCAATTTGCGAGTATATATGGAACGGCTTTGATGCAGGAGCTTCTGTTATTGACATTGAGTGCAGGGAAAATCAACTGGGTGCAATCAACTTTCTTAGCATTAAAGATAATGGCAGCGGTATAAATTTTAGTGAATTACCTCAGAAATTTAAGCCGTTCAACAATTCTGCAAAGTATCAAAGCCGAGAAAATAATTTACATCATTCTATTCCACATGGAAAGAATGGTGTAGGAAGATTAACCTTTTTTAGTTTTGCAGTCAATGCTGAATGGAACACAGTGTATATTGATGATTCAGGAAAAAATAAGACATACTCTATTTATATGAACAGTATTTCTCTGCATGAGTACAATCCTAATGATGAAAAAGAACCGACTAATACATCAGAAGCTACTGGAACGATAGTGTCTTTCACCAATGTTTTCGGCATTGATAAGGAAGATTTGATTCAATCGATAAGGGATAAATTTTTCTGGTTTATATGCTTATATTCATATAAGAAATATGAAATAAGATTGAATGGTGAGTTGATAGATTTTTCTTCAAAAAAGAAAATAGAATATCCTATTGATGTTTCTGGACATGATGATATAAAACATAAATTTGAAATAACTGCTATTCTATGGAATAGCAGTTTGGGATTGGAATATTCAAAATATTATTTTGTAAATTCCAATGGTGAGGAAGTTTATAAAGAAAATACAACACTTAACAAAAAGTCTGATGAGTTTTGGCACAGTGTTATTATTAAGAGTGATTATTTCAATAACTTTGATTTTCAATCATGTGATAACGGTCAAATGACATTCGCAGCAGGAAAGAGTGATTCAGAATACAAAACACTAATAGGAATTATCAATTCGTCCTTGGTACAAAAAAGACGTGAATATTTGGAAATAGCATCAAAAGCATATATTGAAAAATTAATTGACGAAGAAGCTTATCCTTATTTTAATAAGTCTGATTTTTTAGATATTTATCGAAAGGAACAACTTGATAATATTGTATCATCACTTTATCAGGCAGAACCTAAAATATTTACAAGTCTTAATATTTCTCAGAAGAAAATATTTGTGAGACTTTTAAATACTATTATGAATAGCGAAGATAAAGAAAGCTTGTTTAAAGTAATTGAAGAAGTAATAGAACTTGATGAAGTTGAACGCAATGATTTTGCAGGCTTACTTGAAAAAACAACTCTTTCAAATATTGTGTCAACAATAAAGTTGATTGAAGATAGAATAGCTGTTGTTCAAGCATTGAAAGAAATCGTTTTTACTAAGGAATTTAAGTCATATGAAGTAAGACATGTACAAGCTATTGTGGAAAAACATTATTGGCTGTTTGGAGAACAGTATCATTTATTAACATCTGCTGAACCTGATTTTAACGAAGCTCTTCGTAGATTATTATATGCAAAGACTGGTTCTTCTGAATTTGTTACAGTTGAACATGAGGATGTCAATAAAGAAATGGATATTTTTATGAATAAGCAAAATAGAACATCAGGATATTTCGAGAATGTGGTTGTTGAATTGAAACGACCTTCGATTCCTATTGGAGAAAAACAACTATCACAAGTTAAAAGATATATGCGTGTAATTCAGTCAGATGATAGATTTAATTCGCCTGATTCAAAATGGATATATTACTTAGTTGGAAATCATTTCACAGAGGATAATTATATTCAAGGAGAACTGGAAACCAATAAGCATCATGGAGAAAGCGGATTAGTCTTTTGTGCTGCAAATCATAAAATATATGTTAAAACATGGTCGGAAATTTTCGAAGATTTTTCTGTGAAAAGTGATTACCTACTCCAGCGACTCAGATTTGATGAACAAATATGGCTGAAAAAACATGGTTGTGCAGATGAAGCTGTCAGCGAAGTTGTAGATAACTCTGCTCATCTTAATGAATTGCTTGTTCCTCAAAAATAATAAGTTAGTTTATTTATTTTTACAGAATGATTTTTACTCTAATTTAAATCTTTATCTTTAAAAAGATAAGAATAACATAGCAGGAAATAGAATTATTTTCATACTTGGATTTATAAGTTAGTTTATATATAATGATGAAGAAAGTAAGAAATTTGAAAAAATTAAACAAAAGAATGAAATAATTATAAAAACTCGGTATGCCCACCAATGGACATACCGAGCTTTTCATATTTCATGATATTTAAATTTAATCAGCTTTTCTACAATTTCAGCAATTTCAACGGCTTCTTCATCTGAAAGACATTGCATAGCAGTCTGGATTCTGTGCATAGCTTCTGTATTAGTTGGTTTGACTTCTGATGAAACATCCAAAAGTTCATGAAGGGGAATTTTTAATCCCTTAGCAATTTTATACAATGTTTCTATAGTGGGGCATTTTTCACCACGTTCTACACGTCCTAAATAGGCTGGGTGTATTTCGGACTCAAATGCAAGAGCTTCCTGACTGAGATTTTTTTGTGTACGAAAAGTGTAAATTCGTTGTCCGATAATATATGAGATTCTTTCACGGTCGATATTCATTTTGACTGCTCCTTCATATTAAAGTTATAACCAATTACTACTTTAACGTTTTTGAGGATAACGTTCAATAACACTGAGAGCATAAAAAAATTGCCTAAAGGTATTGACAAATTAAAAAGAGTGTGATATAATAAAAAAGTAAAGTGCAACTAGAGGTTAATAAGTGATAGGCATAAAAATGGAGGTAGAAAATTTAATTAAAATATCAAACTCAGATATTAAAATAAAATCTATAGACGAAAGTGAAAAAATCAGAAAAGAAATCATGATTAAATTACAAAGCAGTAATAGGATAATTGACATAATATCACATAGTAATTTGTATGTATCATCTATTGAACTATACAAAATTGAATATGATGTAGCAATATCTTTGGGTTACTTGAATTTATGTTGTAGAGAAAATAATAAACTGTTTTATTATCTTTCGAAAGATGTAAATGTTATGACTTCTGGAAAAGAAACTAAATACAATAATTTTACTAATGCTGCTGATATAGTTTTAGATGATTTGTTTAATAATTTATAATCAAATTTATTCGTTTATTGTGCTTTCCATAAAAATAGAAAAATTTACAGACAGGTCACAAAGGAGGTGAGTTTATGTTTAATCTGAACAAAGAACTTTCAGAAAAAATTTCTAATGAGGTTAAAAATAAGAAGATTTCTGTTGACAATTCAAATTTGGCAGCGGGAGCAGCATGTAGCCCTTGCTTTGGTAGTTGTGTTGGTGCATGTGGTTCAGGACTTAAATCAACAAGAGGTTAAAAGTCCAAAATATATCATTACCTATAATTTCAATTTTACTTGTCTGTAAACTTTTCTATTTTTATGAAAGGAGAAATATATGGCATTATTAGACACAAGAACCGTTATGATTACGCTTACTGAAAACTGTAATTTATCATGTAGTTATTGCTATGAACATAACAAAACAATCTCTGCTATGAATTTTGAAACGGCTAAAAAAATTATTGATGAAGAACTGAAATCGTGTACTGTTGAAAATATTGAATTTGATTTATTTGGTGGAGAGCCATTTCTAAATTTTAAGCTGATTCAACAAATAGATACTTACTTAAAAGAAGTTGTATCAAATTATAATATTAAAATAGTAATTTTTGCTTCAACAAATGGAACTCTTATTCATGGTGAGATGCAAAAATGGTTGGAACAAAGAAAAGACTATTTCATTTGCGGATTGAGTTTTGATGGAACAAATGTAATGCAGGATATTAATAGAGGCAATTCGTCGTCTTTAATAGACCTCGATTTTTTTAAATCTACATATCCAAATCAAACAGTTAAAATGACAGTTTCTGTTGAAACATTACATAATTTATCCGAGGGTGTCATTTTCTTGCATAATAAAGGGTTTGAAGTTATATGCAATTTGGCATACAATATAGATTGGTCTGATTATTCAAATAAATCTGTTTTGGAATATGAACTCCATAAACTGATTGAATATTATTTGTATAATCCAGATGTTAAGGTATGCTCTATGCTTGATACTCCCATTTCAAATGTTGCAGTAAATTATGAAAACAGAAAGTATGTTAGTTATTGTGGTGCAGGTGTTGGTACGGTAGCTTATGATGTTTTAGGTAATAAATATCCATGCCATTTCTTTATGCCCCTTTCAATAGGTGATAAAAAAACAAGCGGATTAAAGTTTTTTGGACAGAATATTCCCGAAAATATGATTGAAGACAAATGTAAAAAATGTTCAGTACAAGTTTTATGCCCTACTTGTTATGGAGCAAATTATGCTGCTACTGGCGATATGTTCAAGCATGATGATAATTATTGTAAACTTACAAAAATAATTATCAAAGCACGTTCTTATTTTAAAGCAAGACAATGGGAATTAGGACAGTTGAATTTATCATCTGACGAAGAAACATTGCTGCTAAAAAGTATACAAATCATACAAGAAAACCTATAAAATTAGAGGTATTTAAAATGTCACGGTCATATGAAGAATTAAAGAAATATATCTATATTGACCCAAATAGATTATTTGATAAAAGAGTCAATGTCAATGAATTTAATAAAGATTGTACTTGCAGGGAGATTACTTTAAGATGGTATGGTGACTCAAGTTCTATAGAAACTTGTTTAATTAAATATGAATGGCATCCTTGGTTTGCTTCTGAAGAATTGCCAAACAAGAAGAATTTCCCTAATAGTATTGAATATTACAAAGAGATGGAACGTCTTGCTAATTATAAAATCAATAAATTCACAGATGAAGAACTGTTTTCAGTTGCGGTAAAAGCATCAGGTTATAATGATTATAATAAAGATGGTTATAATCGCATAGATAGAAATTATAATGCAAGTTTTGAGATACATAAAACTTGTAGTCCTGCACTTATTACTATAGAGGTTCGGAAATCAGATAGTATTAAACAAGATGCAGTTTCTAAACCATCAAGCACAACAAATAGTGGTTGTTATATAACAACTGCTGTCTGTAAAACTGAAAATAAGCCAGATAATTGTTATGAATTAGAAATATTTAGGAAATTCAGAGATAATTGGCTGAAAAAACAACTTGATGGTGAAAATTTAATTGCTGAATATTATGATACTGCTCCCAGAATAATAAAATGTATTGATGCTTCTAATAATCCTGAAATTATTTATACAGAAATAAAAGAAAAATTCCTTAAATCATGCTTGGAGTTTATTCAACATGGTGAAATGAACAAATGTAAGGATACATATGTAGAAATGGTTAGAATGCTTCAAAAAAAATATTTAAAATGAAATTTGATTAAATCTGTTCATTATATTATTTTTAACTATGTATTGATAAAACAGTATCAAATCCATACTGAATATAATGGCTATAAAATTCTTAGAAGAAAAGTGTTAAAGCATAAGGTTAATTTCATACCCTTATTCATACCCTTACCGTAATAAAATTACTATGAAAACAATGAAAATAACGGTATTTTCCGTGAAAGAAAACACTGTTTTTTGAAGATATTTCGATAAAATGATATAAGATGAAAAGATTTTTTGATTCTCATAACCCGAAGGTCGTTGGTTCAAATCCAGCCGCCGCAACCATACCTGCACTCTTATTTTGATACAAAATAGGGGTGCATTTTTATGTCCTGAAAACAACGCAGTATCGGCACTTTCTGAAAAGTGCCGTTTTCTGTTGCCTGAATAGGAGAGAGATATTCACCTCGAAAATAGGTTTAAATCCTGCTTTTCAGGGGTCAGCGTTTTCTTTTGCACCCATTTTAGGGTCAATGCAACCTTGCGTTTTATGTTGCCAAATTAAAAAAATTAACCGCCGCAGTAATCATATTGACTACTGCGGCGGCTTTGCTTTACGTGTTTATGCTTCAATTTTCGTCCCGTCAAGAAACTGAAAAATCATTCTGTTATCATGAAAAACAGTAACTTTTTCAATCATCATTCTCCAAAGGGAGTCGTCAAAGGTATCTATGACTGATTTCGTTTCAGATAACTGCTGTATCATGTTTTGCAGAGCTTCAGCTCTGTTAAGCTGATCGGTTCGTTTCTGTTCCAATTTTTGAAACTTTCTGAATTTCTCGTCATATTCTTTCGTCATTGTATCATGGCGTTCATCATAATATTCAGGACGCTTGGCGGACTGTGCAAATTTCAGAACCATTTCTCTGTTTGTATTTTCGATAACGGAAAGTTCCTGAGAAAGTTTTTCAATCTTTTTATCAATTGCCGATGTGTCAGAAATCGTATCAATCAATTCTTGACAGGTGTCGATAATCAAATCCTTGCGGTGAAAATAAATGGAAAACGCATTGACGAAACGCTGTTTGATCTCATCCTCATATAAATGCGGTGTGGAACAAAGCTGCTGTCCCTTGAATTTATTATTGCACTGCCAGATGACACGTCGGTATTTGCTTGTGGAGTGCCAGACCTTAGAGCCGAAAAAGCAACCGCAGTCCGCACATACAAGTTTTGCAGCAAAGAGTGAATTACCGCTATATTGCTTTCCCAGCTTTTTACGTCTTGCCATTTCAAGCTGGACTTGCTCGAAATCTTGTGGTTCTATAATTGCTTCGTGACTTTCGTCAATGTAGTATTGCGGTACTTCGCCTTCGTTGATTTTTTTCTTTTTCGTAAGAAAATCGGTGGTAAAACTCTTTTGCAGCAGTGCAGAACCCTTGTATTTTTCGTTAGTCAGAATACTTTCAACCGTTGATGCGTACCACTTTTCCTTACCACTCGGAGATAGCACACCACGATTCATCAAAGCCTTTGCAATGCTGTAAGTAGTCATACCCTCAAGAAAAGAACGATAAATGAAGCGGATGATTTCGGCTTCTTCCGGTACAATTTCAGGCAGACCGTCCTCACCCTTTTTATAGCCGAGAAAACTGGAGTAGGGGAGTGAAACCTTTCCGTCTGCCATACGTTTTCTGTGTCCCCATGTGACGTTTTCGGAAATGGAACGTGACTCTTCCTGAGCAAGTGAACTCATAATCGTGATGAGCAATTCTCCCTTGCCGTCAAATGTCCAGATCTGTTCTTTTTCAAAATAACACTCCACGTTATGTTCTTTAAGTTTTCGTATCGTAGAAAGAGAATCCACGGTATTTCGGGCGAAACGACTCACACTCTTTGTAATGATAAGATCGATTTTGCCGTCCAGAGCATCTTTTATCATCTGATTAAAACCGTCTCTGTGCTTTGTATTTGTTGCGGAAATTCCCTCATCCGTATATACCTTTACGAACTCCCATTCACCGTGCTTTTTGATGTATTTTGTGTAGTAATCTACCTGTGCAGCGTATGAGGTCTGCTGTTCTTCCTGTTCCGTGGAAACTCGTGCATATCCTGCGACCTTACGCTTTACAATCGTATCATTTGGCAGATGCGTCAAAGGATTGATCGTTTGCGGAATCATCGTGACTGTTCGTGCCATTTTCTGCTCCTTTCTGCCGTGGCTTTTTTCATTTCATCCGTCCAGCTTTCGGAACGTGAACGATCTTTCCAGTTTGCAGATACTTCATGACCATCAGTGAAAATAAAAGTCAGTTCATTCGGTTTTGGAACAAGGATTTTTTCAATTTGTTTTTCAAAAGTATCCTCATTAAATTCGGAAATACCAAGAACTTCACAACATACTGAAATTAACGTATTTTCGGGAATTTGCTTTGCTGTAGGACAGTGCTTTTTCCCTTTTATGTTGTATGTAGCACAGATCCAGACGACACCGGTTGTTGTTGTTTTTCTGCGATAATTCTTGCCGCAGCAGTTACATTGGATTTTGCCCGTGAATGGATAAACGACAGTAGTTGACTTTTTAGAAGAAAACTGCTCCTGATGCTTTTTCATCAAGTTCTGCACTGCAAGAAATATCGTTTTTTCAATAATTGGAGGATGTGCTTCTTTCACATAAAATTTTTTGATCTCACCGTTGTTGACCATTTTTCGTTTTGTCAGATGATTCTCACTGTAAAACTTTTGCAGCATAAGTTCACCGCAGTATTTTTCGTTTGTGAGGATTCGTCTAACTGCCTCCGCCGTCCATTCGTTGTCAAACTTGGTAGAGATATGCATTTCATTCAGCATATTTGCAATCGCAAGTTTCCCCATTCCCGACAGATAACTGTTGAAAATTAGCCTGACAATTTCAGCTTCGTCCGGAATAATTTCAAGCACTCCGTCATGATTCCTTTTGTAACCCAGCATCTGCAAACTGCTGACTTTTCCCTGTTCAAAATCCTTGCGAATTCGCCATTTCTGATTTTCACTTGCAGATAAACTTTCTTCCTGAGCATAGCTTGCAAGAATACTCAGCATCAACTCGCCGTCCGAAGAAAGACTGTGAATATTCTGCTCTTCAAACAGTACATCAACGCCTAAATCCTTCAGCTCACGCACCGTTTCAAGCAGTGTAACGGTATTTCGTGCAAATCGGCTGATGGATTTTGTGATAATCAGATTCAGATTTCCTGCACGACATTCTGCCAGCATTTTCTGAAAACTTTCACGGTTATCCTTAGTGCCTGTCATGGCTTCATCGGCGTAAACACCGCAAAACCGCCATTCGGGATTGCTAAAAATCAAATTGCGGTAATAGTCGATCTGAGCCGAAAGGGAATGGAGCATTGCGTCCTTTCCGCTGGAAACTCTGGCATAGGCAGCAACTCGTTTCAGCTTTTTGATTTTGGGAGTATTAAAATTTACTCTTTCTACGATTCTCGCCATAAAATCGCCTCCTTGTCAGTGTTACATATTAAATCAGAAGTGCCTGAAAGTCAAGCGATTTCACGATATATACTGCACAAAGATAAGCCGCATTTTTCGGCGATATTTGACTCGCATCTGAGAAATTCCGACTCTGTGATTGTGCCGTTTTTCAGCAGTTTTCGGAATAAAATAATCGTCACTTTGTAAGCAGCGATATGCTGTAATTTTTTACTTGTCATTGAGGTTCTCCTTTAAATAAAAGAAAATATATTATGCTTCGCTACCGAGCGAAAATGTACCTAACAGTAAGACTAATTGCGAAAATGCGTACCGCTCGCTCAGCGGCGGCAGGATTTGCCATAACAGGCTTTGGAACAGTATTTTCTTGCCTTGCTTGGGTAAGCGAAAAACGTCTTTCCACACGTTTCACATTGGCATTCAATCATTGCAGAAGTGCGGTGCGGATGCTTGTTCCACCAGTTGATACGGCATTTATCGGAGCAGTATTTTTTTCCTATCAGGGGGATTCCGCAGACCGGGCAAAGGTTGGTATTTCGCTTAAAATAAGACTTTATTGTGTTTTCGGAGATTCCCGTTTCAGCGGATATTTTTTTGTAACTGTAACCTTTGCCCCTTAATTTGATGATATGATTTTTCTCAGCGTCAGTCATAAAGCACCTCCAAAATAAACGGCTGCCGAACCAAATCGACAGCCATCTATAAAATTTACTTCATCAGTTCATTCACACGTTTCTGCACGGCATTGTAGTCATATCCGGCATTGGTGAGCTTTTTCTTACGTTCAGTACCATTACCCCACTTGCCTTGAATAACCTCATGAGCGATTTCATCGATGGACTTCTTTGTAGGATAGACAGCATTACCGTTGTTATCGAATACGGAATAACCTGATTTACAGGCCTTTTTCGCATTTTCAAGTGAAGCGAACGCACCGATCTGCGATTTTGCGTCAGACCAGCTTTTACGGACTCTGTAAAGCTGAGTTGTTGATGCAGAAGTTTCAGAATTCATGTAAGACTGTACTTTTGCCTTGAATGCTGCCCAATGCGGAAGAATGTACAGCGGACACGTTTTGTACGGATTCCTTGCTGTATTCAGATAATCCACGCTGCCGGATTTGCCGTCACGAACATTCAGCCAGTGGGTGTGCGTGTAGAGGTGATCGATGCTGAGATTGTACTTCTTCAGCAATGCGGCCGCCAGTCTTGCACAATTATCCTCAGACTTTTTATCCCTATCATTGTAAGCAGAACTCATGATGCACTCGATCGCAATTGTCCTGCGATTGCCGTTACCACTGCCGTCTGCGGCGTGCCAACCAGAAAGATTCAGTGGAAGATTCTGCCATGCACAGGTGTTGTCAACATAGTAGTGAACTCTGACATCGTTCATATTGCCATTGACAGTGGCTCTCGTATACTGCTCCGCAGGAGTTGTTCCGCTTGTTGTGGAAATCCAATCGGTGTTGTGGATAGTCACGCCGATAATTTTGCCCTCCATAGAAGCGGAGGGCATTGCGATATGATTGGGATTGTGCTTGGTGAGCAGATACTCATGTACGGTCACACCACCGAGAGTTATTGTTTTATCGGGATTTAAGATTGCCATATTATTCTTCCTCCTCGTTGTTTTCAGGATTTGTTTCTTCTTCAATTCTGCCGACTTTGGTCTGCAAAACATCGATTGCTTTTTTGATTGTGGGCGGATATGGGATTCCCATCAAAGACGTATTCTCCACGATTGACAGCAGTTCATTCAGGCAAAAGCTGATGCAGACTGCATCACGAATGTAGGTCGTGCCGAGCAGAATATCCATTCTCACAGCAACTGCAATAAGCAGCAGTGTGCAGACCTTTTTTGCAAGTCCAAACCAGCCAGCCTTTGAAGAAAGTCCTCCGCTGTCGGTGTGCTTGGATTTCTTCATGGCAGCGGTGACCACTCCGGTGAAAAAGTCAATGCCCATGAAAATCACGAGCGTCACCAATGCGGAGTCCCAACCGCCAAAAATAGCGGCTATGAAGCCGCCCACCAGTCCTGCGATTGTACAGATTGTTTCTTTCATTTTCATCTTCCTTTCGTAATTTGGGTATAAAAATACCGCTTGCAGAATCAATCTGCAAACGGTTATTTTTAAGTATATAGTTGTACAAATTTGAGCTTGTCTATTTCTTTTGTTTTTGAATCTTATATGGTTCAAGACTTATCGGTTCCCCTAAATCATTTATCAGAATAAACTCATCAGGAAAATTCAATAATTTAAAGTCAACGAAATTCTCCGATGAATAGTACTTCTCATCATGTTCAGGATCATACGCTTTTTTCTCGTTCACAAAGATAACAATTCCGCTCATATCTTTTTCTGCATCAAGACAGTCGCCATCTTTTACATCATAGTTGATAATACATATGTGTAATTTTTCAGTATCGTGCTCACTTGTCATCAGATAAAATTCATCGCAAAAGGATAAATGCTCTTTTCTTGCGAATGCAATTACTTCTTCGATATAGTCTTTCAGTATCTTATGATTTATTCTGTAACTTGTTCCAACAAAAAAAGATTTCAGTGATTTAAGAAATCCCATATATACCTCCATAGAGTGTTTTGAGTTTTGAGTAACGCTCTGAATATCATCTTCCCATCAAATTCTGATTTTTTCAATTCTAAATACTGGAATTTATGATAGTTTCAATATTCTTCCTCATCATAATTATATGGCTTTATTTCACAAATAAATTCTATATTTTTCCTACGGAAAATATCATCCATATAGTTTATTTCTTCCTCATCCATAAAGCTATTCTGTTCCAATATTTCACTGACTACAAAAGTCTCATTCTCAAATGTAGTTATTTCTAATGTTCTGTATGTTTGATTTTGTTTTAATTTATTAAACAATTTTGCTTCACGTATTGTTTCTATATCTATTTCTGTAATACTTTCATTATATAATGTAATCAGAAAACTTTTGGTCAGATAGATTCTGTACGCATTTAACCAAACGGCATCTTTTTGATTGCATTCTTCATCGATAAGCTTTGCTTTTGGATTTCTGTATTTTCCAAGTGTATACACACTTTTCCATATAATCAAAAGACTAACCAGACTTGTGATCCCTCCTAAAATCAGGTTCACAATATAGCCTTCTTTCAGAATACTTCCATAAGTAAATTTCGTTACACGAATTTGAATATATTCATTTTCTATATATTGCTTAACATTTTCTTTTACCTTATCATCAACGATTATTTTTGTCATGCCCTCCAGTCTTGCTTTTCCATTTTGTTCAATCTCATGTTTCAAGGATTCGAACTGTTCACTTTGCATTCCTGAAATATATGTATTAGTTTCTGTTGTTACAAGATAATAGGATTCGTATTTATCTTCTGAAATTTTTTGCGGAATCTGGATAATTTCAATATAAGCAGTTTTATTCGCATGATTAGACTTTTCCTGTAAAACATTTTCCAACGGTTGCACATTATCTAGTTGCATTTTCGTTTTCATAAATCCAAAACCTAAAAGGAATGTTCCGAAAATCAAGAAAACTATAAATATGTATAATACAATCAGATATATTCCATATGCGGCTTTCAAATGACTGTTTGTATATTTCATAGCTGCATCTCCTTTTATAAATTGGAATTTGGTAGTAAGGTAAATCAGGATTTAGTGCCATATAAGTTGATACACTGTAAATAATACAGCACCTAATAAGAAGGGAACTAATTGAAAAATGATCACATCTTTTATACGAAATTTACCCCCAAAAAAATAGAAAAGATTCGTCATCAACAAGCCCAACAGCCATATTAACAAGATGAATATACCTAAGTTAACATCGTGGTCTATGTTATCTATTTCAAAAATAAAGGAGTAGATTACAGCAACAGCAGGTACCGTAGCTGCGCCTTCTATCATATTTACTAAAAAAGAACTTTTACGCAAAATATTTTTCAAAAGAATATCCACCTCCTATAAATTACGATTTTTCTTACTCATATTATACCATTCCATCCCGAAAAAGTCAATTCAAAACCTGAATCCGTTTTACCACCGGATGCGTGTTATTACTCCTGCCAATCCAAGCAAGGAAATATTCGCCGTCAGAAGCACCGCTGCATTCCGTAACTGTTGTGATGAAACTCTCCGATTGCAGCCACTTGAAGTTCAGCGATATTGCGTTGCTTGCAGTAATTTGATTATTCACATAAATCGTAATTGGAACATCAATTTTTTCAGGTCTCGGCACAAGATACAAACTGCCATCCTCTGTTGCTCCCGAAAGATAACTTATCATGATTCCGGATTTTTCTGCCAGAGAAACAGCCTTTGTGCAGACCGTCAGAATCTGTGCATCCCAGCCAAAATCGCCCTGTGAATAACTTATGGCATAATCATTTTCAGCACTGCAAAAATGCGGATGTTCCTCAACAAAATCGGTCATCAGATGATAGCCATTGTTCAGGATAACGCCAATTTCCGGTGCATACACGCCCATTGCATCCTGTCCGGAACGGAAAAGAATAACAGGTTCACTGCCGTTTTTCAGAGCATCAATTTTCTTTTGCAGATTCTCAATATTCACCTCAGCCGTTCCGATTCGTGCAACGCTGTTTTCCACTAAATCAGAGTAAACCGTGATTCTCGTGCTGAGTCCGTTTATCTGTGTGCCGAAGTTTTCAAAGCTGTCCCATTTTGCAACTTTTGCCGTAGTGATACTGTTCAAAAGCGTAAGATTGTGATGCCAGTGTGCTTGCGATATAACGGGTTCAACGGATTCTCTGATGGTCTGAATATCGTATTTGGTGCTGTCCTCAAATTGCTGTAAATCGCTTAACAGAGTCAATTGTTCAGCCGTCAACATATCCAGAACCGCCATATTTTCATGTGAATGAAGTTCCCGTGTCAGTGGAATCATTGCTTCACGAATGGCAAGTGCTTCATCTGCAAGAGCCTTTTTGGTCGCATAGTCGGACGGCTGAATTTTCGCAAGTTTCTGCTGTTCCTCAAGTGTATAGCTTGCCGTTGTTGCATCCAAAATGGATTGATTTTCATGCTCGTGGGATTTCAGTGACAGCGGATTTGTGATTTTCTGAATCATCAATTCAATAGCGGAAGTCGGTGGATATTCCGACATATCAGGAGTGATTCCATCAACGCCATCTCTGCCGTCCTTACCATCTTTTCCATCCGTGCCATTTTTACCGTCAGCACCATCCTTACCCGGCAGTCCGTCAGCACCTTTCAAGCTTTCCAGCCACTCAGAAACCGTCCCAACAAAGCCGTTTTCTTTGGCAATCTCATAAGCCGAAAGCCCGTCCTTACCATTCACACCTGCCTGAATCTCCGTAATTTTCTGCAACAACTGCGTATACAAATCGGGCGTTGGCGGTATGGGAGTATCATCATCGCCCACAAATCCCGATTCACGAATGTTTAATGTAACCGGAACAGTCGTTGCACGGACAGTCGTGTCACTTTCAGCGTCGTAACCGAAAACGCTCATCTTCACTGCACCTATATGAAGCTCCGCAGGCAAATGACAAGTAGTGCCGTCAAATCCAAGAACAATGCTGTAAGTCTCATCGCACTGCGAAAACTGTACTACCTTGTGAAATTTCTTCCAGTCACCGTCAAAAACAAATTTCAGATTCACGAAAGCAATCTGATGATCGGCAAGAACCTCTCGTTCCAGAACTTCTATTTTCTGCTGTTTTACGAGGAATTTCCACATTATTCCGTACCTCCGCTATTGTCTGATTTGTTGCTGTAAGTGTCGTTCAGAAACTGCTCCCAGCCGTCTTCATCATCAGTATATTCCCCAACGCCGCAGGCTGAGGAAAATCTGAGAACTGCTGTTGCATCAGATGCCGAAACCTGACCGTCTCCATTTGCATCCGGGTAATTGGTACATCTTGATTCAGTTGCCACGCCATAGCTGTCGAACCAGTAACGCTTGCCGTCAATGGTACGATGCTGATTGACAAGCTTGCCCTCAGACAGCGTGATGTAATACGGATTTCCAGCCCATTCCACCCAGCCGAGGCGGATATTTCCGGTTTGCGGATCGTAGTAATAGCGCTTTCCGAAAACCGTCCGAAAACCCGTCTGAAGTACGCCGTTAGGGGCGAATTGATAGGGAATGCCATCAATTTTAATCTCTCCGGTGACGTTGCTTCCATCGGAATCTTGATAAAAAAATCTGCCATCATCGTTTTTCTTGAATAAAATTCTATCCGCTGTGTTGAACGTATAATGCTGTAATTCTTTCACAGCATCGGAAAGAGAACCGTCCTTTAATCCGCTTAAATCCTGCCGAATCTGAATCATTTCGTCAAGCATTTCAGACACCTTGCATTTGCCAAGAATGCACCTGACATAGCCGCATTTGCTTGTATTTTCACGGTAATCCGTGATATTTGACTGCTTGATTTCGGTCACTTCTGCATTCAAACGAATCGCCGCAAGGGTAAGATAAGTTCTTGTCTGAGAATTTGTAAAGGTTGGAATCGCAGGCAAGGTTGCCGCCGTTCCTACCTTTACTTCAATGTCACATTTTCGCACTGCGTCACTTGTATCGCAGTAAATGCCGATGATGAGATATTTGCTCATGGATTCATCCACATATCGGGACAAGTCGAGGGTGTAAGCTGAATCGTTGATGAAATAGTGACCGCCTACCCAGGCCTTGCCTGTGCCGATTGTAACTGTTAAATTTTCATTCGCCGTTACCTTAAAACAATCACCGTAAGTATCAAGAATTCCGTTGCAAATCAGGCTTGACAAGTAGCTTGTAAAATCCTCTGCTGTGTATGTTCTGTCCAGACCTCTGGAGTCAAAAAATCCAAATGAAAATGCCATAAAAATCACCTCAAATTTTGAATGTGGGCGTTAACCCTCTGCCGTTCTGATCGAAACTTTCTATCATTCCGATCAATTGAATTTTCGGCTGTGTTAAGCCAAACCGCTGATGCTCTACCGTCACATAATCGCCGACAAAATAGTCCTTATTGTACTGATACTGCCGCCCATCAACTGCAATGGTAGACTCGCTTGTTTCGGTTATTGGAATCAAACTTTCCGCACCTTTTTCTTGCAACAGCTCCAAATATTCTTCATCTGAAATCTGCATCGTTTTGCCGTTATCCTGCGTTTCTTGCTGAATGTCCTTTGCGTCCACATAGACCTCATAGCGGTCAAGATTCTGCGGTTCATTGTCGTGAAAAAATATGGTTCTTTTTCTCGCATCACCCTCACCGCAGCCGAGGATATATGCCGTATTGGTATGCACCGAACTGTCCGCAGAATAGGCAAAATTCAGCAAGTTATTGTAGGAATCAGAGAAAACAAGATGAGGATTTTCTTCCTGCAAAATGCTGCGGTCAATGCCCTCTGAAAGTTCAAAAATCATTTTGTACTGACCGCTGTTTGTATAGGTTTCCTGCAAGCGGATATTTGCCGTACCGCCGACTAACTCACAGATTTTGTAGATCCATTCCATGAGGTTTGCATAGCTGACTTGAAGTCTTGCGGTCTGCTCCCAGCAATCACCGGAAATCATGCCGATTTGCAATCCCGGAATAAGCCGTGAACCGTTTACCAGGCAGTTCTGACGGACGGCTTTTTGCAGCATTTCTCCGTAGATTGTTTTGGTTGTGAAAGAAAGCGTGGGATAAATGATCCTTCTACTCAAAAGCGATATCAAGAATCGTCCCGTGACGGTTAAATAATCACCATTTTCTTCGTCTGTCTCCAGTGAAATAGATTCAATGATTCCAAAATGTGTTTTGTCGTCATCACGCCCGACTATTTTACCGATTTGAAAAATCGCTAAATTGCGTGGATTTGCAGCAATGTAGATTTCAAACTGTCCACATTGGTAATATTCTATGTCCCATAAAAGACTACTGAAACTATCGCAGACCGCTTCCAGAGTGATAGAAATCTCGCTGCCGTTTGCCTGCATATCATAAACTTCAATTTGCATTTTAAACTCCTAAATAAGCGTCCGTATGAATCAGAGTCACACGAAGATTTTTCATATTCCGAACAGCCGTCAGATGAAAAGTATTCACACCCTGCGAAAGTTGTAGCCATGTCGAGCCTGATACAAGACGGTTGATGATGTTGTAATCCACACCGTTCCGAGTCAGCGTAACCGTTTTATTGCCCGTTTTCGTGGTGATCGTTATGACATCGCCTTTTAGAATTTCACCTTTGATTTGCAGATATTCTCCGGTATCTGCATTGTAAATGGTCGGAGTCATGGCATCGTCTACGGCTTCTATTTGAATCGTAAATCCGATCACATCGCCGTGATTTTCGATGGAAATGTTATCGGTTCTGCTGTAAGTTCCAAGCACAAAAGGCTTGTCATCATCAGGAAATGGAAAATGAAATGCTCCCGTGATCTGCGAATAATAAGCATAAACTGCGGAGGTGCTGTACCAGTAAATATCGGGGCAGATAATTGAGATTTGCCCGCTTGTCAGATTAGAAAAATTACTGACAGTGCAGGTTTCCACATAACCCTCTGTGTACACATCAATGTTTGCTGTACTATAGTAAACCTTGATATATCGGGAAGGTTTGACCACACGATATAGTGCATGACGGCGATTCTCAATTCCGACACCTCGCATCTGAAATGAAATTACAAGATTGCGCTTTTCAATGAAGGCATTGTTCAGATAACTGCCGTCCATACCTGCGTAGGTAGAGGTGCTGATCGTTCCGGCTGGAGGATAAAGTCCGTCAATTTCGGAGGTCATATACTGGTTGGCATTGGTGGTCATATTGATTTGCTCTCCGGTTTCGTTTTCTAAAATTAGGGTGAATCGCATGACTATGAACCTCTTTTCTGCGAATTGACTTTTTCAGTAAAATGTGATACAATTTGAAGTGACAAACGAATATTGGTTAAAAATAGTACGAATTTTGTTTCATATAATGCAATGAGAGGATCTTACAAAGTAAGATGGTATAATATGGCGATGGATAATGAATTGAAAATTGAGCAATTTGGCGAAGGAAATATGTTGCAGTATTTTAAAATGGAAATTGAACATATTTTAAATCAGATTAACGGATTAAAAGCATATAAAATATGCTTTTCAGACAACAAAAGTTTTAATGCAAAAGTAAGAATTGATGGGAAAATGAAGACAATAGAAATCAATATTGGTGTAATTATGTTTATATACCACCTTTCTTTTCTTGTTATGATGAATGAAAAGTTTTTTTCCAGGTTTGGGTGAAGGGGAAACGATGAATCAAACAAATATATATGATTTTGAACTTCCAAAAATTGAACTTCGTGAAGATAAATTCAAAGAGATAAATTTTTATTCAGGACCAAGTGACCCTAAAAGAGCAGCTGTCGCTCAGGTAATTGCAATGTTTGGAACAGAATTCGTTTTGTTTCACGAGATGGGACATATTTTAGGCGGACATTTGGAATACATAAAAGATATCTTGGGAATACATGAGCTTTTGGCACAAGGTTCTGAACAAGTTGTATTTGAGAAAACAAATGACGACGAAACCTATCAAACAATTGAAATGGATGCAGATGCGATAGCAATACATTTGCTGTTAGAAAATACTCTCTGCAAAAGAAAGCAGATCATTGATACTTTCCTTGAAGGTATGGAAATCAATCTGAGTAAATTAATCATAATTGCTATTGTGATATCTTTCTTTTTAATGAGTACAGATTCTGAGTTTCAGGAAGTATCTGTACGATATTTGCCTCGTGATTATCGCTTCCACTTGGTGTTATCTAAATTTTTATCAAAAATCAAGAAAGAATATCGTATGCTGACAAATAGTGCTGAGGATATTAGCGATGTAGTAAAGATATGCTTAGAATGCAATGAGTTTTTAGCTAAACTATATAACACTCGAAAAATATGTGAAATACCTTCAACAGAATTAGATAGCTACTATTATAATATTATTTTAAATAAATGGAAGAGTATTCGAGCAGATGTACAGAAGTATGCAAGTATTATATTGCCGGAATAAAGAGGGAGAATAATATGTTTACGGTTAATGGATCAAAGCTGGAAATTTTAATGCAACTGGGACAGGAATTTGAATTAACAACAAGGGAATCCAATACGATATTTGAGTACATTGAAAATCATCCCGATATCCTTGACGAAGAAGAATGTTTTACAAGGAAAGCTGTAATAACAGAAGAAGACGATTCGATGAATCTTCTTCTTCATGGATCAGGATATTATTTGAATGTAAGAAAGATTACAATTGTTTTGCTTGCTGCAATTCTTGATTATTACTTGACAAATGGAATGGCTAGTGCTTGTTTAACGGTATTAGGTACTGAATTACAAGCAGTTACGAAGTTAAAAGAGGAAAAACTTTGTCTTGTAAAAGAGATGCTTCGTGAATATCAGAAACTGTATGATGAATTTGATTTGTGTCGATATCAGTATGAGTGTGTTAATAACGATATACAATGCAGGTTTAATATAGACGGCATTTGTACATTGAAAAAGGAAACCATAACTACTGTTTTAGAAAAATTAGAAAAAGTCGGCGTGATTGAAAAGGTCTGTGAAAAATACAAGGTACACATTTTTTAAAGAATAATCTGTTTTTGTATTTATGTTTTCAATGCATTCCGTGTCTGCCGATAAATCTCCAGCCGTGACAGTGATTTCGGACTATTATTTGTCTGATTCACTGTGCGGCTGTTATCATTATTGTAGTAATTATTGACCACAGAATTTGCTTTCGGAACTTGTCCTAAACCATTCAAATTCCAGTCAAGTTGCAGTGACTTTTCAGCCGCTCTCATAACGTCATGTCCCATAGAATTTACAGCATCAACAGCAGTTTTCACCTTGTCGTCAACACCCTCTGCAAGACCGTAAACAAGGTTAAAACCAAGCTCTTTTTTGAACAGCTTTGACGGAGAAGCAATGCCGAAAAATCCTGCAATATTGTCCCAGATCTGATCGCAGAAACCGGATATCTTATCCCACAGCCAGCCGCACATATCACCGATACCGTTCCAAATACCTCTTACGATATCCGAGCCGATACTGTAAATTTTATCGGGAAGTCCCTTGATTCCATCAACGAGATTATTCCATAAATTAAATGCTGCCTCACGTGCCTTAACAGCAATATCAGCCGCAAAACTCGTAACTTTGTTGACAACATTACATAGCCAGTTCCACACCTCACCGGGCAAGCTGCTGATTTTATTGATAATAGCGCTAAAAAAGCCTGTGATCGCTTCACGGGCTTTTGTCTGCATATTGATTACCCAGCTCGCAACATTAGAAATTACATTGCAAAGCCAACTCCAGACTTCACCGGGCAGACTGCACAGCTTGTCAATGATATTACTGAAGAATCCGGTGATTGCCTCTGTCGCCTTGTTGTGCATATCCAGAACCCAGTTTGCAACGTTCAGGATCACATTGCACAGCCAGTTCCAAACCTCGCCGGGAAGATTTTGCAGCGTTTCCACAATGGCATTCCAGAAGTTTGAAATTGCCTCTTTTGCCTTATTCCAAATGTTCACCGCCCACTCGGAAACCTTGTCAAAAAGCTGTGAAAATACGTTGCTCCACGCTTCAAGCATGGTGTCCTTGTAAGAAAGAATTCCGTTCCAGATCGCCTGCAAAATGCTCATACCGAGAGCCAGCCAGTCTGTTTCCATAATGCCGTTGACAAGAGCCATAACCAGCTGCGGAATAGCTGCGATGAGCTGAGGAATTGCCTGCACCAGTCCGCTTGCAAGTCCGATAATTAAGTCCATTGCACAAGTGATCAATTGAGGAATGGAGTTCAGAAGGCCGTTTATTAAACCTGTTACTAATTGTAAAGCTGCCTGTAAAATCATCGGCAAATTCTGAATCAAGCCTTGAATCAGCCCGGTCACAAGGTGAATTGCAGCTTGTATAATTTGCGGCAGGCACTGCAAAAGTCCTTGAATCAGGCTGTTTATCATCTGTAATGCAGCATTTAGAATTTTCGGGAGATTCTGCAAAAGTCCGTCCACCAGTTTCAGCACAAGCTGTACCGCTGCCTGAATGATTTTAGGCAGATTCTTTATCAATCCGTTGCAGAGCGATTCCACCAACTGCATAGCTGTATCAACCAGTAAAGGCAAGTTGTCAATGATGCCGTTGATAAGACCGTCAACAAGCTGCAAAGCTGCATTTATAACGTCAGGAAGTGCATCTAAAATTCCCACTGCAAAGCCTGAAATCAGCGTAAGTGCCACTGCAATAAACTGCGGAAGATTTGACGAAATGAACGAGATAAGCTCCTGTAAAATGGTCATCACAGAATTTAAAATGGTCGGAGCCGACTGTATAATCGCATCGCCGATTTGTAAAAGTGCAGAAAAAATGCTCTCCAGAATCGCTGGGAGAGCCGTAGAAATATATGTCGCTAACTGTGTAATCAGGTTCAAAAATCCTGTGACCAAAGTCGGCAAAAGCGTGTCAATTAAGGTTGGCATGAGAGTTCCGATGGACTGAATAATTGTCATGAAAATGCTGTTAAAGGCATCTAAAAGTCCCGGTAAAATCTGCGGAATCTGTGTCTTTAAGGTTTCTGCAAGCTGAGTTACCAACTCACGGATTTTTGATAATGCAGCAGATAAACCGCCTTCATTGAATGCACTGACAATGTCTGTCAATCCTTGCACTGCCGTTCTTGCGGAGGGAGCGAGTTTCTCGCCAATCGACAGCGCCGCACCTTCCGCAGCGGAAGAAAGCAAAGTTAAATCTCCTTTGAGATTGTCAAGCTTGATCTGTGCCATTTCCTCTGCCGCACCGCTGCATCCGTAGATAGATTCCGTCAGACTTTGATAATCTTCATCGGTGGCATTGATGATCGCAAGCATTCCGGCAAGGTTCTGCTTACCGAAAATAGTAGCAGCGTTTTGCAGCTGTTCTGCCTGCGTTAGACCATCTGTTGTAGCAGACAAGTCAGCCATAATAGCGTCGTAATCACGCATATTGCCCTCAGAGTCCACAAGGTCAACGTTGACTGCACCCATTGTACTTCTGAGGTCGTCCATAATAGTTTGGAGCGACTTGTACGAGCCGTCTGCATTGGTAATTTCAAGGCCGAGATTTTCCATTGCCGCTGCCTGAGCATCGGTCGGTTTTGACATATTGACAAGGGCATTTTTCAGCGAATTTCCGGCTTGCGATCCTTTGATTCCGCTGTTTGCCATAAGTCCAAGAGCGATGGATAAATCTTCGGCAGAAGCTCCCAAAGTTCCTGCGATAGGAGCACAGTATTTGAAGCTTTCTCCCAGCAGTGAAACATTGGTATTTGCGGAAGTTGCAGTTGCAGCAAGCACATCTGCATAATGTGAAGCATTGGAAATTCCGGGAGAGAATTCACCGTCAGCTGCAATGCCGAGAGCGGTCATGGAGTCCGTAACAATATCGGATACAGTCGCCAAGTCCTCGCCGGAAGCCGCCGCAAGATTCATAACGCCGGAAACAGAGGTCATGATGTCATTTGTGTTCCAGCCTGCCATCGCCATGTATTCCATAGCCTCGCCGACTTCGGTTGATGTAAATGACGTAGTAGAGCCGAGTTCCTTTGCTTTTTCGGAAAGCTGTGCAGTCGCCGCATTCAGTTCCTCAACTGTTTTGCAAGAACCTGACATCAATGCCTTAACAGTTGACATCTGTGATTCAAATTGCGAAAATGTAGTCAGACTGGTGGTAGCAACAGTCGCTCCAAGAGCTGCCGCAGCACCTGTGTAAGCTTCAAAAGCGCCGACTGCCGCTTTTGCTCCGGTCGCCACACCGTTGCCTAAAGTTCCGGCAAGTTTGGAGAATCCGCCCTCGCTTGCAGCAGCTTTTTCACCTGCGGTTTTGGCGCTGTCACCAGCATTTTTCATGCTTTTGTCGAACTTATCCGCAGTCTGTGACGCTTTGTTGACTGTTTTTTCTTCAGATGAAATTTCGCCGGAAAGCGTTTTTATCTGCTGTTCCAGGGACTTTGCTTCTGTGGAATGTTTTCCATACTTTGCCGTGGCGTCAACGTATTCTTGTTTCAGCTTGGATAAATCCTGTTTCTGAGATGCAAGTTTTTCTGTCAGACCTTGTTCTGCGGAGGTCAGCTTTTTTGTTTCGTTTTCTATGGCGGAAAGTTGATTTTTACTGTTCTGATGCTCCGAGGAAAGAAGTTTGATTTTGCCTGCAAGATTTTGAGCCTGCGTAGAATTTTTACCGTATTGGATACAAGCATTCTGATATTGCTCAGACAGCTTTGCAATTGCAGTTTCCTGCGTAGCTACGGTATTTTTAAGTGTTTCAAGAGGCGTTCGTGCAGACTGATTTGCCTTACCTAGAGCTGATGCAGCGGATTCTTCGGCGGACATTTTATTTTTGTTGTCCGTTAATTCTGAATTCAGCTGATCATACTTTGACTGCAAATCTTTCGCTGCATCGGAGTCTTTGCCTTGCTCCAGAACAACATCGGTGTACTGTTTTTTCAGAGATGAAAGTTCTGATTCCTGCTGTGATATCGTAGTTTTCAGCTTTGAAGATGCAGAATTAAATTCCGACAATTTGCCGTTATACTGCTCCATCGTATTGGAGGTTTCTGCAATTTCACGCTGGAGAGCATTAAACTGCTCCTGCGTGATTTTTCCCTGATCTAACTGGGTTTGTGCCTGCTGTGCGGCAGTTTTCAGAACGTCAAGTTTTTCAGAAGTACCTTCGACAGCCTGAGTTAATAAAGATTGTTTCTGTGCCAGCAATTCCGTATTCGTAGGGTCAAGCTTCAACAGCTTTTCCACGTCTTTCAGCTGACTTTGTGTGCCTTTGATCGTGCCGTTGACGGTTTCCAGAGCCTTATTCAGTTTGGTCGTATCTCCGCCGATCTCGACTGTGATCCCTGCGATACGGTTTGCCATGTGGTCACCTCCTGCCATTAAAATTTATCAAAGTCGTTTTGTGTAGGTTTATACGGATACTTAAAATCATCATTTTTTTTCCGTGAACATATCGTTTACAAGACCGATCGTCAGCAAATCTAAATCGCTCATAGATAGTCCAAGTTGAACACACCGCAGAAGAAAAAGTGGTGTCGTCATCGGTCTGTCAATCGGGCGATGTTTTTTTTAGATTCCGCCTGCGTTTCGATATTCAGTCCCCACAAGTCAATGAGCTGTGGCAAGACTTCATAAATCGAAAATGTATTGAATGCCTCAAGCCATTCGTCAGGTTCGGAGGGAACGCCTTCCGGGTCAGCGTGTTTTGCCATGATATACGCTACGTTCTCGAAAACTTCCAGTGATTCAATGCTCAGTGCAGACTTTTTCTTTTCATCTGAATTTTCATCTTCTGATTCTTCAACAGCAGACTGCAAAGTCGCAAAATCACGATAAATATCACGTCCAAATTTCAGACGGTAAAGCCGTGGAACAGCAGCGCTTGCCTTGAAAGGTACTTCGATTCCATCTACGAGAATATTCTTTTTAATTGCCATACCGCACCTCCATTAAGCAGTTGTTTTTGAGGACTTTGCACTCTGCACTGATGTTGCTTGTGTCAGATCTGGCATATACACGGACTTGTACCAGTTGTCATAGGTCGACTTATCGGTCTGTTCACAGCTTCTTGACTTCACCAGTCCGCTTGCAAGAGCAGTTGATGTCAGCGACAGCGTTTCCGTCTTGACTTCCTTGCTGTCCTCAACTGTCTGACCTTCTGTTGCAGGACGGGAAGCGGAACAGCAGTACAAACAGTGACGAATCTTATTCTTGTCACCCGAAAACTCAAAAAGCAGTGCAAACTGCTGTAATTCGGCAGTATTGGTTTCCATCAGAACACCTTTGCTGTCCAGAATTTCTCCTAAGATTTCAGTTGCAAATTCCAGTGTAACCATCGCAATTTCAAGGTCTCCGGTATAACCGGAGTTGTTATTGATAACATAATACACGCCGTCGTCGGCATAAAAATTTTCTGCCTCGCCCTCTGCATCGATAGAAAGCGATACGGCGCCGGGCAGTCTGACGGGCGTCGCAAAGGTAGGAACTCCCTCATCGTCAAAGGACAAGATTTTCGCCCAATGCACCTTGTTCAGACCAAATTTAACCTTGTTTTTCTCCATAGCCATAATTAAACCAGCCTCCTTAAATCTAATGTCGGCATACCGTTCGTTCTCAGACAGCATCCTGCCTCGGACTCAGGCATCCATTTCATATAACACTTCATACATCTCTTCGGATGCGATCCATGTTTCAGTTTTATTGTAAAAAAGTTGATGATGCCGAAGAACCGCCTCAATTTCTGCCTCTGTATCGGGAGATTTCTCATCGGTGTACAACTCAATATCCAGTTTCTTAAAGCTGTGATACATGATATTATCCGCACTGAATGTATTTTCTCCCGGTGACAGAAAAATCAGAAAGGGCGGCTTGGGGCTTTCACCCTCCGAAAAATGGTGATAGGCGAAAGGCAGCCCCATTTCCAGCATCATTTCGTTGATTTCTTCGTAATTCATGATAACTCCTTTTTTATCAGCGACTCCAATAAATCCGCTCCGTTTTCTTCGGCGGGAGCAATATGCGGCTTGCCATTTACACGACCGCCATTTCGCTTTGCATGACCTTTCTCTAAAAGGTGTGCAAGCTGATAGCGGTTCTTGGAATGGACAGTCACTTCAAGCTTATGGTTGTTCTCCGTGACCTTTTTTGTTGCCCAGCTTTTCGCATAATCGCCTGTGCGTTTCGGTGCGTTTTCAGAAATTTCCTTCTTGACGGAAGTGGCAGTCTTGCGAACTGCTTTTTTCATGGCGGTGTCCGCAAGTTCAGAATATTCACGCAGACCGTCCATGACAAGGTCTGCCAGATCATCAATAGAACTCATTTTCCGCACCTGCCTTTCTTGTCATTGCCGTAATTTTCAAGTAGTCACGATATTCAAAATTCGGCGATATACCTGTAATATCATAAATCACGCCACGAAAAGAAATACGGTTTGCAGTCGCTGAAATTCCCATTGTCATCGCATTTTGCCGGATCATAAACTGCAAAGTCTGTACTTCTTTTGTTGTGCCGTTGTCGGAGTTTTCCGCCGAATTTTTGACAGAAACAGAAGCCCAGCAGGAGAATACTTCGTCCCACTGAGCCTTATGATTGCCGATATTATCGATCTTCGTGCTGTGTTCCAAAATCGTGATACGCTGATTTAATTTTCCAATTTCCATCAGATAATGCCCTCTCTCTGTGCAAATAAAATGGAACGCAGAGAAAGTGTCAGTTTATGAAAATCCGCTGTATTTCGGTTTTCGTAGAGATAAGATACTGTGAACAGCATTGCCGTTCTGGTAGTATCTTCGTTCCCCTCAAACTTTTCTTCGCTCATGCGTCCCACGTCCATACACAGCTTTTTCGCAGTCATCAGCAAATCGGAAATCAGCCTGTCATCTTCACAATGGTCAACACGAAGATAATTTTTTGCCTCTTGAAGTGTTACCAAACTGCATCAGCCTCCGTTCAGCGGAAATAACGTCGGCAGACCTGCCGTAAACATGGCAGGTCACGCCTTTTTGATAGTAAGTGTTTTCACAGCTTCCGGCAGGATAAGTTTTCCGTCTACACGCTGACTTGCAAGGAAACCTACCTGACCGTTCATGGCAAAAAGCTCATTCAATCTCTTAAGGGAACGTCCCTGACGGTCAGCGATCCAGTAATACGAAAAGTCGCCGAAAGCAAGAGCCTTAGCGCCTGCCGCAGCAGTCGGAGCATACACGGAAGTGACGTAAGGACGGTTGAGAATCGTGTCCGGAATACCCTCTGAAACGCTGGGCTGCCACAAATAATTTCCGTTGGAATCCTTGATTTTACGCAGAATTTTGATGGTCTGTTCATTCAGGATCCATACAGCTTTCTTGCGGTACGGCGATTTCAGAGAGTAGAAAACCTCAATCATATCGTCAAAAGTAATGTTTGCTGTACTTGTGGTTGCACCGTTTTCCGCACCGCCTGTTGCAGCAAAAATTCCGGTAGGCTTACCCTTACCATCGCCGACAAGAAATGCCTCCTCTTCCTTTGCACCGATTCTTCTGCCGAATTCTTTCGCAATGTAGGCAGGGAGGTCAAAAACACTGTCATTGAGCAATTCTTCGGAGATTTTGATGGCAGTACCGACCTTGTAAGCACTCAACGAAATTTGACCAAACGCATCATCGGAAAGGCTGTAACTGGATTCTTCTTCAAGCCATGCGGCTTCACCTTTTTGCGTGATAATCGGAATTTTTCTATCGCCGGAAGAAGTCTTGATGACGGTTGCCAGCGGGCGGAAAATATTCTCTTCCTCAAGGGATTCAATGAGCCTTTTTTCAAACTCATCCGGGCATAAATAGCCGCCCTCGGAATCCTCGCCAATTTGGAGATCATTGCGGATATCCACATAATTTCTGTTGCGGACATTGTTCCAGAAGGCCGTCTTGTACTCGTTACTTGCAATTCCAGTTTTCTCCGAAATTTCGGGATTTGCAGGCTTGCCAAGAATCGGACTGGAAGTCGGTGTATTCATCTGTGCAGCCAGCTTTTTCTGACGTTCCAGACGGTCGATCTCCTTGCCGAGAGCGACAATTTCAGCCTCCATTTTGTCGTAGGTCTTGCTGTCCTCCTCGGAAAGCAGACCGCTGTCGTTACGCTTGGAATCAAGGAAATTTCGTGCCTCGTCCCACGCTGCTGCTCTTTTTTCTCTCAGTTCCTGAATAGTCATAATATCATCCTCCTTTAATGTTTCAGCAGCGAAAGCCGCTTTTCCAATTGGTTGATGGGAACACCTGAAATCGGTGCAGATGCTGATACTTTCCGTAAAAGGGAATCTCTGGACTTTGAAACGGAATACAGCATTGCTGTAGCTGTTTTCTTTTTGTCAGGGTCTTCCTCATTCGGATTTTCTTCCGGTTCTGTTTGCTCTTCCGGATTCTCTTCTGACTCTTCTTCATCAGGCTTTTTCTCCGGCTCTTTCTCCTCTGGAACAGGTTGTGTTTTTGTCTTGTTTTCAGAAAAAAGAATGCCGTCTACGAAACCAAGCTGTAACGCTTTTTCAGCATTCATCCAGGTTTCATCGTCCATCAGTTTTGAGATTTTGTTGCGGCTAAGTCCGGTTTTTCGGGTATAAGCATTAATAATGCCCTCCTTGATTTCGTCAAGAAGAGCGATAGCTTTTTCCATGTCTTCCTTGTTTCCGCTTGCCAAAGTCATGGGGTTGTGAATCATCAGATAGCCAGTGGGACTAATCAGCGTTTCATCGCCTGACATAGCCACGACAGATGCAGCAGAAGCCGCTATACCATCAATTTTCACTGTCACTTTGCTTTTGTGGTTTTTCAGCATGGTGTAAATCTGGCTTGCTGAGATCACGTCGCCGCCTGGTGAGTTCAACCAGACTGTCAAATCTCCGCTAATTTTTGAAAGTTCGTCACGGAACATAGCCGGTGTGATTTCGTCGCCCCACCAGCTTTCATCCGATATCGGGCCTTCAAAAATTAGTTCTGTTTCTGCTGTTTCTTCGTTTTTCACGAAGTTCCAGAATTTCTTCATTCTGTTGTTTCCTCGCTTTCGTTAGATTTTGCGAACGCACCAGCGTCCTGTAATTTTGTAAAAGAACCGTTACACAAATATAAGTCGCCACCTAATTCAGCAGGAATGCGGTTCATATCTTCCAGTTCACGAATATCATTTGCTGACATCCAGCCGTTTTGACGAGCAGTTGCATAGCCTGACATTCTGCTTGCGTAGTCACCACGCAGCAGTCCTTCGACGTTGAATTTGATAAAATATTGTCCTTTTTCGCTGTCTGAAAGTAATGCTTTCTGCAAACTCTGTTCCCAGCGGACGAGCCACGGGTCAAGGGTATACTTTACAAATTCAAGAGATTGCTGCTCAATATTACTGAATGTTGCGTGTTCCAGATCACCGATCATATGAAGCGGCACACGGTACAAGCGAGCGATTTCTTCAACTTGAAATTTACGTGTTTCCAGAAATTGTGCTTCATTATTTGGGATAGAAATCGGTTGATATTTCATGTAGAGTAGGCAAGTACCGCCTTGCAATGTTTCCATTGTAGGTTTGTACAAGCCTCTCTCCAAACCGTGCTTACACCTCTCGATGTACACGGCTTTCCATTTATGTTATGACGAATGATGAATTGCTTTATGGCAATTCTGACATACAACGAGGGTTTTTCTTTTTCTTGCAATCATTGCTTTTTCCCACTGCTCTTTTCCACTGAGATTTTTCAGCTTATTAATATGATGTATTTCCAAAGGTACATCCGTAGCGCCGCAGAGTTCACATTTATTAGCACGAAGTCTGTTTTCCAATGCGTTGCTGTTATTGAAGTGAACATGATGTATAATAGTATCTGCATTGTGATATACAGCACCTTTTTTCAGGTCTGAGAATTTTATAATCATCATTCGCTTCTTACCACTTTTGGTTTCATAGGGAATGCCCCACGAATGACCCAATTTATACATCTTTTTAATTGCAGATATTCGGGTTTTATGTTTCTTAGCAAGTGTTTTCAAACAACTGTATTCCATCAGATAAACAAAATACGTGAGTTTATTGAAATTACTCGCCAGACTATAATAATTGCAAATTCCTCGTGTTTGTGAGTTGTAGGTATCTAACACTTCCAAATCTGACAGACCTGCCATAGCACCTCTTTGCCATGGAATCAAGCTGCCATCCTTGGATTGTATAACAATTTCTCTGTCGTACATAAACTTTTCAATTCGTTCCATGGGAACGAGTAATTCTACAGATTGGTTCATCGTGCGTCTTACTGTACCGGTAGACGTCCTCTTGGTTTGTGCGTTTCTACGCACATTGACGTCATAACCAAGAAACCGGGCATTTTCTGAACTGTGTATCACTTTTGTTTTTTCATCACTTAAAGTTAGGTTCAAATGCTCAGACAGAAACAATTTTAGTTCTTGTTTGATTCTTTCCGCTTCTTCTTTATTGCCATTTATAGCAATCATAAAATCGTCGGCATATCGAACATAAGCTATCTTCTTGTCGCTTTGGTCTTTGTAGGGAAGCTTGCACAATTCTACTTTCAGTTTCTGAATTTGTTTCAGCAACGCTTTCTTTTGCACATTATCGGTACATTTTCCATACTGCTTTTTAGCATTGGAAATTTCCCTGCACTTTCTTCCATATATCAAAGTATGAGGATGCTCTGCCGGTACAGCAAATTTTTGCCGCATTTCTTCTACTTTCTTATCTAGTTCATGAAGATAGATGTTAGCAAGAATTGGAGAGAGAATACCGCCCTGCGGTGTACCACTGTAGGTTTTGTGGTATTCCCAATTTTCAATATATCCTGCTTTCAGGAATTTTCCGATTAACATCACAAACTTACTGTCTTTAATTTTTTTGGAAAGCAAATTCAGCAGAATGGTGTGGTCGATATTGTCAAAGCAGCCCTTAATATCACCCTCGATGAACCATTTTGTGCCACGAAAATATTTACTCATCTGTTGCAGTGCAGTATGACAGCTTCTATTTGGTCTAAATCCGTGCGAAAAATTGCTGAATATAGGTTCATAAATAGATTCGAGAATTTGTCTGACTGCATCCTGGATTAATTTATCCTTAAAGGATGGTATACCTAATGGACGCAGTTTCCCACTTTTCTTTTTGATGTAGGTTCTTTTGACAGGCTTAGGGTTGTATTCTTGTACTTTTAATTCAGAAATAATCTGCTGAACATATTCCACACTAAAACCATCTGCCGTATCATTATCCACACCTTTTGTGCCTGCACCATTGTTAGCATACAGATTTTTATAGGCTGTCATGTAAATATCTTCACGAAGTAAATATCTGTAAAGTCTTGTGTAGATACCATCTGGATGTTCTCCAGAGTTTTTATTCATTCGTTCCAAAATTTCGGATGTTGGTTTCATTTGAGGTTTCTCCTCCCTTTCATCTTTCCTTTTGAAGTTACATAAACTGTGTTCCTTTGCCATGTAAGAGTCATTAGCTCTCTCAGACTACTACGAACACTCCGTACCCATGGGTCATATTCAAGTCCTTTGACTATAGCCGATAGGCATTGACCTTTAGGGTATCCCCAGTTAGTGCTATTACTTGGTATATTCGGATTTTCGGTTTCGCTTTCGACACTTTAATACGGGTTCTCCCGCTTGTGCTGAGATATTGCAATCATTTCGCCTTTGAAGGATGTAAAGACGAACATTCTCAGAGTGGGTAACAGGCTAATTTCCCAAATCCCCTCGGAAATGGACACTCAAGTCTTGCGTTCACCAAACTCAGGTTAAACCTTATATCCGATTGTCATCGCAGTTCAGTCGTACTCTTTAGCCTTTGAATAACTTACTGCTTTTCTGCCGTGCTATGTTCCCGTATCAGCTTTCGCCTTTCGGTTAGACAGATTGACTTATTCATGATTGTGAATAGCAGCACCTTACGCTGCTTTTAATAGCACCCTATCTGGGCGCACGCCCTCTTCGAGGACGGCGACCTTGTGAGCGTTACCAGAACCGTAAGCCTGATGCCACGCTTTACGAATCTTAGCAGGGTCTTTGATAACTCCCGGATGCTCTAAAATTCCGCTTGGACTTGCGCCATTTGCAAAAAATGTCGAACCATATTCCTCGCAGGCGAGGGAGATTCCTATTGCATTTTTTGCAAGTGCAATGGGAGAATATCCGACCAGCCCATCGTACCCCAATCCCGGAATATGCAGGATATCTTCGCCTTTCAGAATGATTTCACCCTGGTCTTTCAGATTCGGATTTGCTTCGTCATATCGGCTGTAAATATATATCAGGCGGTTTCTCTCATCACGGTCAACCTTTACTTTATCCGGCATCAGCGGATAAAGTCCGATAACATCGCCACGCCCGTTGCGAATGATCTGAGCATAGGCATTGCCGTAAATCAGCAAGTGTGACATCAGCGTTTCTCTGAAAACAAAACTCGTCATTTCGGGATTCGGCTGGTCGTGGAGCAAAAAGTAAAGCGGGTGCTTCGGCACTCGCTCTTTTCCGTTTTCTGTATATTGATAGACGTGAAGCGGCAGCTGTGCAATTGCTTCACTTAAAACTCTTACGCAAGCATACACAACCGTGTGCTGCATTGCTGTTCGGTCGCTGACTCGCTTTCCGCTGTTTGATCTGCCGAAAAAATAGCTGTAGGATGGGCTGTCGTAGCTGTTTGTCGGCTTGTCACGGCTGCGGAAAAGTCCGCTGAAAATTCCCATGAAAATCAACTCCTATTTATATTTGGATATGAAAAAGCATCTACCTTTCGATAGATGCCATTTTCATCTTATTTTTTACAATAAATTTTGATTGCCTGAGATACGAACTCTGCCGTTCCGCTGCCGCATGATTTGTCGATATTGTCTGTTAGCTCTCCACCGCCTGCATACATTTTTCCAAGTGAAGCAAGTATTGTATCGGTACAGGTATAGAGATGTTCCGTAATATAATCCTGGATTTTCTTAACCTGTAACTGTACTCTTTCCGAATCAGGGCTTTCATTTCTCATTGTTCCAAATTCTACGAAAAGCCCCATAAATTCTTCGGCAAGACGATCATCTTCCTCCTGCGTGCGGTCTTTGGTCTTTTCGACAAATTCTTTATACGCATCGGTATTGCCCCACTGTTCACGGGCGCGTTTTGCATATTCATCTATCTTTGACCGATCAAATACTGTAAAATCCACAGCTCTCACTCCTATCATTTTTATTCCACGAGCGAAGTTTATTAAGTTTTGCAAATGCTCCATTTTTAAAGTCAACAATTCAATTTGCTGTTCAAGTGCTCTGCTTTGATCAAAATTCGGATTTTCAATTATAGCCTTGATATCCTTTAATGGGAACTCTAACTCACGAAACAGCAATATCTGCTGTAATCGTTCCAGCGCTGTATCGTCATACAGTCTGTATCCGGAATCAGTATATTTTGTTGGCTGCAAAAGACCGATTTTGTCGTAATATTGCAGGGTGCGTACGCTTACTCCTGTCAACTTGCTCACTTCTTTGACTGTCATCATTTCAATTACCTCCTCGTGTTAATCCTATTATAAACTATGACGTAACGTAGGAGTCAATAGCGTTTTTCACTTTAGTTGTAAACTTTATATGAACAGCAAACTGAAAAATCAATTCCTTTCGTTGACTTTTTATTTGAGTTTGTGGTATAATTCTGGTATAAAGAAAGCATGGGGCTTTCTCGCTTAAAAAGAATTACATTCAGGAGGAATCAATGGACATCGAACTTTTCCCGTTAGAAAAAATGATGCTTAATGAGGTTGAAATCCGATTAGGTATGAATAAGAAACATGTTATTGAACTGTTGGGTGAACCAGAAAATAAACATGAAAATTATGGTGGAAATAGCTGGCGGCATTACTATTATAACACTGAGCTTGCACTTGATTACGACAAAAATGGAAATCTTGAGTTTATAGAATTTCTTGCTGGGCATAACGGACAATTAAAACCATATATTTATGGAGTATCAGCTTTTGATACGAAAATGGACGAACTTGTTTCGTTATTATCCGAACATAACAATGGAAGAATTGATGACAAGGAATACTCTTCCTATGGATTTTTGGAAATCAGTGTCGGAATATGGTCAGATGGAGAAGAGGAGTATTGGACTACCATAGGTATCGGTATAAGAGAGTACTACTTGGAATGATTACATTTTACAACACCAACAAATCCCTTTCATCATAAACACTCGCCCCAGAATCACCAATACCACAGCGAATCGCACGGTCAAGAGCCATAATCAAGGCAACCGCACCGTCAATTTTCTCTGTAGATTTTTCCTTATCAGGCTTAATATTTCCGGCAGGGTCACGTTTGATGAAGATATTGTCCATCATCCAGCGAAGAACCGGATGTCCGTTGTGAGCAAGTTTCTGCTCCAGCGTCAGCTTCATCAGTTCCTTGGTCGGCGGACTCATATCTCGATAGCCCTGACCAAACTGAACCAGTGTAAATCCCAGATCTTCGAGGTTCTGTGACATCTGCACAGCACCCCAGCGGTCAAATGCAATTTCCTTGATATGAAATTTCTTTCCCAGTTCGTCAATGAAGTTTTCGATAAAACCGTAGTGAACAACGTTACCCTCAGTGGTCAGCAAGAACCCCTGTCGTTCCCACAAATCGTAGGGAACATGGTCACGGCGAACACGCAGAGGAAGCGTTTCTTCCGGCAGCCAGAAATACGGCAGAACATAATAATTCTTATCATCGTCAGTCGGCGGAAAAACAAGCACAAATGCCGTAATATCGGTTGTGGAGGAAAGGTCAAGACCGCTGTAGCAGACACGTCCTGCAAGGTCATCTTCATCAAATGCAAACTTGCACTTATCCCACTTTTCCATTGGCATCCATCGGACGGACTGCTTTACCCATTGATTCAGACGAAGTTGTCGGAACGCATTCTCCTCTCCGGGAGTTTCCTTTGCAGAATTACACGCAGCCACGACCTTATCCATGCCGATAGTCTTATCAAGGCTCGGATTTGCTTTTTTCCACACTTTCGGATCAGTCCAGTCTTCGGATTCATCTGCACCGTAAATGACCGGATAAAAAGTCGGGTCGTGTTTTCTGCCTTCGATGATATCCTTTGCCTTGGAGTGGACTTCATAGCAGATGCTGTTAGTATCAGTTCCGGCAGTGGTGATAAGGAAGTACAGCGGCTGCATTCTCGCATCGCCTGACCCCTTTGTCATTACATCAAAAAGTTTGCGATTGGGCTGCGTATGAAGTTCATCAAAGACTACGCCGTGAATGTTAAATCCGTGCTTGCTGTAGGCTTCTGCGGAAAGTACCTGATAAAAGCTGTTTGTAGGCATAAAAACAATTCTTTTCTGCGAAGTCAGGATTTTAACTCGCTTATTCAATGCTGGACACATCCGCACCATATCGGCGGCAACATCAAAAACAATAGCCGCCTGCTGTCGGTCGGCAGCACAGCCGTAAACCTCGGCACGTTCCTCGCCGTCACCGCAGGTGAGCAGAAGTGCGACCGCCGCCGCAAGCTCAGACTTGCCATTTTTCTTTGGAATCTCGATGTATGCCGTGTTAAACTGTCGATACCCATTCGGTTTCAGAATACCGAACAAGTCACGGATAATCCGCTCCTGCCAGTCGAGCAGTTCAAACTTTTTCCCTGCCCATGTACCTTTTGTGTGAGATAGGCACTGAATAAAGTTGACGGCATAGTCTGCCGCCGCCTTGTTGTATTTTGAATCCTCCGCCATGAATTTTGTCGGTTCGAATTTTGCCATTGTACTCACCTCCGATACTAAAAAAGACCTGCCAAAGCAAGTCTTGAATGATATTTTGAACGCCCTTGAGGCGATTTTTTTATTGAGATCGCTCTTTCATTTTACTACATTATGCCATAAAAAAGTAAGAAAATCAAGTCATTTCGGAATCGTAATTTACACAAAGATACGCCGAAAAATCGGTAAAAATTGTACTGCCGGAAGAAACGAAAGTACGAGCAACAGCCCCTTTTTTCAAGGGCTGCCACTTTCAATAGTTAGGGGCTTGTGTAGCCCCTCTCAGTTACTTTGCAAGTTGATCGAAGCACCATTTCATGGCATCTCCACCGTCATCGAAAGGATGAGGGGCAATCTCATTCAATCCGAGGCGGCATTCGATGTAGGAAAGTCCAGTCTCCTCCTCTGTTTCGATGAAGTCGTAAATGGCGGCTTCAAATCCTTTGTAGGTCAGTCCGCAGACCAGAACTTTTTCTCCGTATTTCAGCACTGCACCCTGCGTGCTGCATCCGTTCATTTCGAGGTGCTCCATTGTTGTAACCTGTTCCCATTTCATAATCACTTTCCTCCAAATTTCGTTGTTTTCCGCAGGCTGTTTGCCTTTCGGTAGTATGTATATTACCGCATCTCAAGGGATAAGTCAACGGATTTCGGAAAAATAAATATAACAATGATTTCGGCTATATTTCGGGCAGTATTGTGTGATTTATGCCTTGCGGTAAAAGCCCCACAGTTGCCCCTGTGTGCCGCCGATTCGTGAATCCCATAACTTTGCGGAGAAATCTGAAACGGCGGACGTGGGGGCTGTGTGAGCGAGAATCAGGGGCGGAACTTCCGCCCCCTTGGCTCGTTGTTTCAGTTAAGTTTCATGCGAATCGCAGGAATGATTTTCTTTTCCCCCGTGATGAAGTCGGTGTAGTTTGCCCTGACCCCGGTCAGTCCGTTCGTGAAAAATCCCTGTTTTTCAAAGGCTGCGAGGGTTTCGATCAGACTGCTGAAAGTGCTTGAAATCGTAAATTCCGTAATGCCCTGCGCCTTGAAAAAATCGCTGATCGGCTCGATGTCCTGCGTCCAGATGACCTCGGAAAAGTCAAGCATCTCGTTGCCGCTGTCCTTCTGCTGTCTGTAGGCTGTGAAAAGCGTGGGGTTGATGTTGTGCTCCTTGAAGAACTCGTTTCCCTCGGTCATTGCCTTTTCAAAAAGTTCAATTGTTTTCATGTGATTTTCCTCCAAATTTTGTAGTTTTCCGCAGGTCTTTCGCCTTTCGGTAGTATGTATATTACCGCCTTTCAGGAGATAAGTCAACGGATTTCGGAGAAATAAATGTACCAAAGACGGGACTGCGATTTTCGCAGATCTTTGGTACATTTATGCCTTCAAAAACAAGCCCCACTGTTGCCTCTGTGTGCCGCCGATTCCCAAAAGGGCAAACTTTACGGAGGAGGGAAGAACGGCGGCTGTGGGCGAACGTAGCGGCTTACATGGGGTTATCCATGATAGTTGCGGTGGATGATGCTGATGATTTTTTCCTGTTCCTCGGAGGAAACTCCGATGCTCTGCAACGCTTCTTTTGTTGCACAATCGCTGCAAACAAGAGTTTCGTTATCTTCTCTTGAAAGGGCAGGTCTTTCCGTGTAGATGCATCCGCACTTCGGGCAAGTTCTTGGTTCTCTGATTTCACTTTTCATTTCGTACACCCCTTTCACTGATGTCAAATGCAAGCCGTAAATATTTCAGGTCAAATTCAAAATCACGATAGCCCTGAACGCAGGTTCTCACGTAGGAACTGCTCGGAATTCCCAGCGGTCTGTCCTCGTGCATGATGTACACGAAAGCCTTGATTTTTCGGCGGTTTACGGGGACTTCCATTTCCGTTTTGTAGTAGAAAGTCGGGCAGCCTTCGTAGGCATCGAGGCGTTGTTCATCGGCTTCCGAAACCTCCCAGACTGCAACAGGAACTTTGGCTTTTTCAGCTTTCTCAATGGTGAGATAAGAGCCTGTTTTACTGCCCTTGAACAGCAGCTGATAGCCATGAATCCACGCTGTTCCGACAGGCTTTGCATCAGGGCAGCGGTATTTCATTTGCTGAACGTTGAGGTTTGAACCGTAGGCAAGATAATATTTTTTCATTGTGATACTTCCTTTCCGAAGGGAACACCCTTCTACCACCCTAAGCCACCCGTGGGTGGCATGGGAGGCAGGAGGCTGTTTCCTGCGGTTTAGTTGTTGCTGTATCTCCAGGCGGCATTGCCTTCCAGATTCCGCATCAGAATCTCTCTTGCCGTCTTGAATTCATCTCCGACAAAGCCAAGTCTGATCAGCCATGTTCTCATCAAGAACTTTTTGTTTTCGGAAGTGCTTTTCTTTGGACTTGCGGTTTTCAGTTCCTTTGCCATTTCGGAAAGGGCAAGTGCAAGCTGAATGAAGGTTTTCAATTCGCCTGCGTGAAGTCCGTTCTGTCTGCCGTTTTCAGGTTTGTTGAACTGAAAAAGTCGAAATTCAATCGTGCCTTTTGTAAACACGCTGTGCATGTTGAGCTGGGCATATCTGCTGTCATTGTAGTGTTGATTTCTGCCGTAGGTGCATCCCTGTGAGCCGTACCAGATGTCCGCAAGCTGTGCCATCGTTGTGGGTTTCTTGCTGTTGAGCTGCTCCAAAAATCGTGGGTTTACCGTTCGGCAATATCTGTTTGTGCGGCCTCTGTCAATTTTCAGGCTTTCTATCAAAAGTTCCTCGTGGCTTGCCATGATGTTTGCGAGGTTTCTCAGGCTCTGCGGTGTGTGTCCGTTTGCACCGATGTGAACATGGACTCCGCATCCAATTTCGTAGGAACTTTTTGCTCCAGCTTTTCTCAGTCGGCGGACAAGCTCCTGCAGGGTTTCGATATCCTCGTAGTGAAGAATCGGTGTGACCAGTTCGCACTTTTCGCTGTCGGGGCCTGCAATGCTGACATCCTTTTGGAATTTCCATTCTCTGCCCTGTGCGTCCCAAGCACTCCATGTCTGGTAACCGTTGCGGCTTGCTGTATCTTTGAAATCGTCTGTTCCAAAGAACTCTGCGGCGATTTTCGCGGCCTTGTTTCTGGTGATGTTGTTCATCTCAATCTCGACCCCTATGGTCTGATTTTTAAGGTTTTCAATCTGCTTTCTTGTCTTTTCGTTCATCGTGTTTTCCTCCGTAATTTCGGTGTTTTTCAAGGGTGTGTCCCTTTCGTTGTATCACATATTACCGCATAACGAAGGATAAAGCAATACCATTAGTACACGATCTTTTCGGCTGTATTTCTGCGAATCATTGTGTAATTTACAGTCTTGCTATACTTGATTTTGTATGGTATACTTACATACAATGGAGGAGTGGCTCGCTTATTTTTTGCCCCCACGTTCAGTCAGAATTGCAACGGAGTCCACATCAGGAATCACTGCAAGACTGCTGCCATTATGCCACTTCACATGGACATTGCCGATGTCATCGACAAACATCACTTCTCCGATCGTTCCGACAGGCGGTGCTTGCTCATCATCCATTGAAATGAGTTGCACCGTTGTTCCTGTTGGATATTTTTCACGGAGCATTGTAAGCTGTCTTTCATTCGGAAATTTCATTTGAACCCCCTCCCATTTCTGAACGCCGAACTACCTGTCAGATTGCGGAGCAGAACCTTTCTCGCCGCCTTGAAATCAGTGCCAATCATACCCAGCCGGATAAGAAAGCATCTGAAAGCATACTTTTCATTATCACTGGTATCCGGCTTGTTGTTGATGCGGTTCTGATTTTTGGCAAACTCGCAGAGCATGGAAACGAAAGTGCAGTAAGCATCTGCATCGCCGTCCTGTTCAACCGTAAACCAAGGGAAATCTACAGTCTTTTCAGTTACCTGAAATTCAAGGCTGTCAGTTTTGAATGCCGATTTGAAAAGCTCGCCCTTGTTCTCAATGATGCGTCTGACTCTGTTCAGCGTTCTTTCGCTGAGTGAATCCAATGGCATCTGAACGGTAAGTCTGTCAGGTGTTGTGCTGATTTCGTAGAAAAATCCTGCATCTGCCAGTTCTGCGAGAATTTTTTCATCAACCGCTTCAGCAGTTAGAACCGAGTCCTTATTCAGCATGAAATTTCCAATTTGATAGTTGAATGTTGGAGCACCGAGATACTGCACCGTATTTCCCGATATTTCAGCGATTTTTTGTGCCAGAGCTTTTCGCTGTGATTTTTCGATATTGAATTTGATTTCCATATATGTGACCTCCTGTTTTCACCGTCTCTGCGGCGTTTTCGTAGTCACATATTAACTCGTTCTGCACAGAATAGCAAGTGTAAGATATGACGAAATATCTGGATAAAATCTGTGATAATTCTACTTGATAATTTTATGTGAATTTGGAAGATAACATAGTATCAGTCCGTTCACAATTTGCTTCATGGAGCTGCCAGAAATGGCAGCCTTTTTATTTTTTAGGCTTATAAAGATACACTCTGATTGGAACGCCTTGCTTTTTGCAATTGTCAATGACATATTTCGTGCCGTGTGATTTTCCATCCCAGAACGCAAGCACCAGATCTGCATAGGCGATAATTTCGAGATTCCGTTTCAGCGGAGCGCCTCTTCCGTAGCGAGTGTAGTCAGGCAGAAATTCCGTCAGCGGAATATTGTGTGTCCGAGCATATTCCCTTGCGCAGGTGTCCACACCTCTTGCACCGCCGCTGACGATTTCCGTCACGTTTTTCGGAAGGAAGTTTTCCAATCCGATCACTCCAAGATTTCTTGAACCGATAATTGCCACTTTCATATTTCAATCTGTCCTTTTCTGAAATTTTATAGATATACCGTATATCTTCTTACTACATTATACCACAAAATAGCGGTAAAATAAACATATAATATATTCAGAAAAGGAGTTTGTTTTATGGCTACGAAAAGTGTATCGATCAGATTTGAAGAGGAGATGCTGAAGAAAATCAGCTATATTGCAGAGTATGAGGGACGTTCTGTCAACAGCGAGGTGCTGTGCCTTGTCCGTGACCGCATTCTTGCATTTGAACGGGAACACGGAAAAATTGAGGGAACGATCAGTCCTGATCTGAACGTGAAACCGTCCAGAAAAGATTAATCATCGGGTTTAGTATCAATCTGTTCACAATTCGCTCCCAGATTGGCGTAATAGGCGATTCCTGCAAGGACAAACCATGCATTGCCGACGTATATGCCATTGCCCCACATTTTATAAGCAGCACTATCGGAATACGAATTTTTCAGCCATTTTTCCACCTGTTTACGACTTTTCGGCTTGGTGGATTTTCCCATAGCCTTGCGATGAGTTTCAAAAACATCATACCACCAGTCAATTTCTTCCTCGGTCGGATTTTCGGTTTCGAGACCATCGCACCACCATGTCGGCATACCTTGCAGCAATGCACATTCCTGCGGAGTGAGCCGGCGGACAATGTATTCAATTTCGGGAGTGCTGTCGTTGACCAGCGGCGGATCTTTGTAGTCGGAAGCCACGAGAGTATTCGCTTTTTCCTTTTCGGCAACTGTATGGTAGGAACTTTTGCTTGTGGAGTATCTGGGATGAGCGATTCCGCCTGCACCTGACGCAACAAGTGTGGGTGATTTTTCTTCCTCGATCTGAAAACTGAAACGGGCATTGTACCCCTGATTCATGGCAGGTCTGCCGATTCCGTAGGAAACTGCGTGATTTTCCGTACAATTTAGGGTGTACATCGTATCGGATTCCTTGTACCCGTCACCGTGATGAGAAGGTCTGCTGCCGTTGCCCTCAATAACAACCATGCCACCCTGATTCTTGCAGGGTGACTGGTTGCTTGTATCAATTGTGCGTGATATTTCAGCTTCGTAAAATCCGCTGTTTGGATTATTGCTCATCATGGAATTACTGTGTTTGGAGCAGATTCCATAGACTTTCGGAACAAAGAGCGTCTGGTCATTATTGCAGGAGAGCGTTGCGGATTTATCCTCTTGTATCAACGCACCACGACCGCCAATTCCGTGTCCGCTGCGGATTTTCAGAGTAGCAGGAACAACACCTGCACGAAGCGTAGGAGATGTTTCTTTTTCAAATCCGATGCCACGAGCCTTTGCCGAATGCTCCGTGCAGAAACCAGCCGATTCTACCACAAACGGCTGATTATTGCCGCCTGTTCCATACGATGCTGATATCGTTTCGGCAACCTCAACAGGACCTTTGAAGCGTGTATCCTGTCCGTGGTTAGAGAATACTAAGCCCGTGCCTGTCGTTCCAGAGCAATCTGCAATACTTCTGGCAGCTTCTTTCCACGCTCTGACGCTCTCCGCAGAATACCCAGACACGCCCTCGGACTCAAATAATATTTTCGAGGCACATCCGCCATCAAAATCTGCGACAAGGTAGATACGCATTCTTCTCTGGGGCGTATACCAGTATTGCGCATCGACTGTTCGCCATGCGACAGAGTAATCGTTGTCCATGATTTCTCCTGCTTTTGTCCACTTCGCAGGTTTAGGGACAGAAACGTCTGGGGCTTTGACTTTGCAGAGTTCTTCGAGGACGCACCGGAAATCTTCCCCGCCGTTGGAGGAGAAAGCACCTCCGACGTTTTCCCACACTGCGAATCTCGGATATTTGCCATTTGTCGCACACCTCATTTCCTTGATAATTCTGACTGCCTGAAAGAAAAGTCCAGAACGCTCTGCATTTAGTCCGGCTCTTTTTCCTGCAATTGACAAGTCAGTGCAAGGCGAACCAAATGTAATGATGTCCACGGGTTCGATTTCCGCACCGTTAATTTGATTTATATCGCCAAGATGCTTTAATTGCGGCAGTCTTTTTGTTGTTACTCTGATTGGGAACGGTTCTATTTCTGATGCCCAGACTGGAGTAATTCCCGATAGAATCCCAGCCATCGGGAATGTTCCCGAACCGTCAAAAAGGCTGCCAAGCGTTAATGCTTTATTCATCGGTAACCTCCTCGGTCGCATTCCTGCAAAGTGCAAGAAAATCATTTTTGATGATTGTGTTCTTGTATTGGTCGATAACAGCAGGAATTTCGTGAGAATACACAGGTCTGCCGATGATGCCGGAGAGATAGTCATACAGATATTTCAGGTCATTGCCCTTTAACATCGTAATATCTGTATATGCTGTAATGATTGCACATTCATGTTTAGTCATCAGTTGTCTCCTTCGGTTTCGGAACATCCGCATATTCAATCCGTTGACCGTCACGAATCAGATACACATCATCAAACCTACCGTTATGCAGCTTGATGTATCTTTCAACGGCAACGTCTACAAATTTAGATTCAAGTTCCACTCCAAAGCAAATTCGGTCAAGCTGTTCACAGGCAATGAGTGTAGAAGCACTGCCGAGAAATCCGTCAAGAACAAGTCCGTTGCTTTGCGTACACTGCTGAATTAGATATGCGATAAGCGGGACAGGCTTTGAACTCGGATGACCACAGCCGTCCTCTTTGCTGTTTTTGATACGGTCAAACTCAAATACAGTTTTCTGCTTCTGGTCGCCGTACCAGATATGCTTGCCGTCCTTACGCCAGCCCCAGATGATGGGTTCATGGATATATTTCCAGTCGGTTCGAGTAAGGACAAGCCTGTCTTTCTTCCATACCAGTCCTGCACCGACTTTGAACCCGGCATCCTCATAAGCATCATGGAATACACGTGCTTTGCTTGTTGCATAGAAAACGTAGATGCTTGCATCCTTTGCCATAGCATCGTGAAATCTCTCGAAGGCAGATTTCAAAAATTCGTAGCCTTTTTCATCGTCAAGGTCATCATTTTTGATTTTCCCCGATGTACTTTCAAGGTTTACGAGGTACGGCGGATCAGTGCAGACAAGATTTACTTTTGTATCACTGAGCAGTGCAGCATAAGTTTCCGGCAGAGTGGAGTCGCCGCAAATAACGGTATGCCCACCGAGATGCCAAATGTCACCAGCCTGCGAGAAACAAGGCTTTGCAAGCTCTGCGTCCACATCAAAATCATCTTCTTTGGCTTCTGCATCCGTTTCAAATAAATCGGCGATTTCTTTTTCATCAAAGCCTGTCAATCCAAGGTCAAATCCGAGATTCTGGAGTTCTTCCATTTCAACAGCAAGAAGTTCATCGTCCCAGCCTGCATCCAGTGCCATTCTGTTATCGGCGAGGATATATGCTTTCTTCTGTGCTTCGGTAAGGTGGTCTGCAAATACACAAGGAACTTCTGCAATGCCCTCTGCCTTTGCTGCCTCGATTCTGCCGTGACCTGCAAGTACGTTGTAGTTCCTGTCGATGATAACAGGATTCACAAATCCAAATTCACGGAGCGAAGAGCGGAGTTTCAAAATCTGTTCCTTGTTATGAGTTCTGGCATTGTTGGCATATGGAATGAGCTTGTCAATATTCACAAGCTGAAAATCAGTTGTTGTTTTCATCATCCAGCCCTCCGATGCAAGATTTTCTGGAGTCCTTTTCGGGCATCCATGACTTTTCCGTTCGCAGCCTGTCCTTTGAGTGTGCGGTACTGCTGTTTTGTAAGGTGCTGGCGGTTATGTTTCAGGTCCCGCCAGAATTGTGTATCTGTGTTTGCTTTCATAAAGTCCTCACTTTCTGCTTCGGAGCAGTTTTTCCATCATATCATCCTGCGGATTGCCCTGAAACTCTACTGAGCAGTTTTCACGGACAATCTGAAAAATCTGATTCCAGATTTGGTTTGCTTGTTTCATATAGTTCTGTGACATTGCAACGTAGGGAGAAGCTATTGCAGCTCCCGTTGTCGGATGCTTGGAAATATATCCGTACTTTGTGACAATCTGCTCGCAGTGTATCCAACGTGAAATGCTCATTGCATACTGTTCCACAAGCTGACGGCTGACGATTTTTTCACAGGAGCGCTCTTTCAGCCATTGGTATGTTTCGGTGTATACCTCATCAGCAAGAAGTTTTGTACCATCACGCTGTAATTCCTGCATAAACTCACGCACAGGAGGAACGTCAGCAGATTCTATCTCCGCGGGCTGCATCATGACTTCTGCCGTTTTGCCTTCACTGATTTTTTCGGTCAGAGCCTTTCGTGGTCGTCCCGCCCCCGGTCTTGCACCACCACGGTTGGTACCGTCTTTCGCCATGATGTCACCGCCTTCCTGATAATTCAAACAAAAATCAAATATCTGCGTAAAAATGAGCATAAAAAATCCCAACTGAAAAGTCGGGAAAATATCGTATTTTCGGAGTATTCCGAGTTTTTTATATTGCTGGAGGTCAATACCACGTTTGAAATCCGGATTTTCTGTGTTTGAGGGAGCGCCGGTCTTTCTGTGACTTCACCGTAGAGCTTTTGATGCCCCATATGCTCAGCTATTGTAACGAGAATTCCAGGGCAACCGCATGAAAAAATCTGGAAAATTTGTGCAAAATGGCAATAAATTTTGATTGTAATTAACAATATTGTTGAATAACGTTAATGTTTCTGTGTAAAAAACTTTCAATTGAGAATAACCTAACTAAGATGCTGTATGAATTATAACAAATCAAGCGATGTAATATCGTGCAATCAGCAATTTAGCTAATATACAACATTATTTTTGCCTATATATAATAAAATTTTATGAATTTTTCATACGGTTGCCCTGACGAGAATTCTACTATATATTGACAGAACGCTAAAATTATGCTATACTAAAATTGTCCATGATTGGGGTGTGATACAGTATGGATGTGGAAAGAATGCTGCAAGAAATATGCATGGTGAATCAAAATTATCAAAGCAAATCGTGGATTCCTCCTAAGACACTCATCTTTAATCAAGCTGACTTTACGATCGACTGTATTCCCACCTATTCAAGCGATATTTTCCCAAGGCTGATGAAGTACAACGGGGAATATTGTATGATATGGGATGAATGCTACTGGCATATCTTTGATGCTTATATTGAAGGCTTTCTGGCGATGAATCACGGAATTGAGATTTCTGATGACAAGATGCAAACCTATGCCATTCAAAAGCTAATTTGTATTTTAAGCTATTATTTATCCATCTCTTTCCTGAAGATCGATCTGAGTACTGCGGCTTTTTTTGCTGCAATCTACTACAAGCAAAAAGACCGACCCTATGCGACATTTGATTCCGAAACAAAAAAACAATTGAGTTTATATAAAAGTATCGCACGGATGCTTTGCCTGCTACATGAGACTTCTCATTATGCTTTCAGAAATGGCACATCAGTAGTGAGTGAATCCATCGTTGATTGTTATACAGAGATTCTAAAGGAAACAAATGCATTGCGTAACCGGATGATTTTTCCGCCGGGAGCGTTTCCGCACTCTGCGGAGCATGCGCTTTCATTGATGAAGGCGCATCTTAACGGAAAAGTAAAGGAAGAAATTTCTTGCGATCTCTTTGCGTTCATCCATTGCATCAAAGGGTATGACCAATATTTCCCCTTTGATAAAGAAGCAGCTTTTTCAGAGAAATGTGAGAAGCTATACGAGGTATTTCTGATTATGGATAGCTTGCTGATACAGACTACCAGCATAAAAACTGCATGGCATGGTATGTATTTAAGCGTAGAAAAGGGCGCAACAGAGACCTCTATAGAACGCTTTCGCAGCTCTGCAAACTTTGAAGAATATGCACGGTTTTATTTGAAGGAGCTGTTTGTCCGATTGGAAATTGATCATCAGCTGCAGGAAAGGCGTGTGCATTTTCAAAAAAAATCATTACTGGAGGGAGAGCATACGGAAAAAATTAATGATATGCTATTTTCTGCGATGTTCTCAAAAGAATTCATAGAAGATTTTGTAGCGGGAGATGCGATGTTCTCCATTTTCAACCGAACATACAAGATCAAAATTTTGAAATATCTGTTAGGATGGGAGAATGAATTATGAATGATGTAAAGTACAGAATCACAGTGTCAATGGACGAGTCGGACATTGACGATTTGAAAGCAGAGCTTGCGAAAATTGACAACATGCAGATTGACGAAATCCAGCAGGAAGGGTTTGATGGTGCAGACTTAATTACGTTGCTGCTCAGCAGCGGAGCATTGGCTTCTGCTCTCGCATCCATTTCAAAGGTTGTCAAAGAGTATTTCAGAGCCAAATCCGAAAGGAACATAACAGTAGGTGATGTTTCTCTAAAAGGATATAGCATAAAAGAAGCCGAGAAAATCCTAAACCATTATGAAGAAGAGCTCAAAAAACAAATAAAAAATAAAAAATAAACCATTATATTAATACCAGTAGCATGGATTGCTATCTTCAGTACCTGTCTTCTTGTCGTGACAGGGCTTGCAGAGCGCCTGCCAGTTGGTATCGCTCCACATCAGGTAGTGGTCACCACGATGCGGAACGATATGGTCAACGACCGTTGCGGTCACAAACCGTCCTTCCGTCAAACACTTCACGCACAGCGGGTGCTTACGGAGGTACGCCTTGCTGACACGCTGCCATTTGCTGCCATAGCCACGCTTGGCGGCGGACGGGCGGTCAGGGTGCAGAGGTTTATGCTCCTCACAATATTTTCCTTCCGTCAGGTTGGGACAGCCGGGATGCCTACAGGGTTTCTTACTCTTCTTCGGCATAGCAGTCACAATCCTCACAAACATCAGTCACTTCAACATGAATCTTCTTCAGAGCCTTTTTGTGCTGTTCCTTTACCCACTCGACTGTATCGTTCAGCTCGTCAGCAATGGCAGCCCATGTTGCCGCATAAAGATAACGCAGACGGAGAATCTCACGCTGATCGGCATTGTCGTTGTCCATAATGATCTCCTCAAGGTTCCGCTTCATTCGGATAGATTCCAGCAAGTCAGCACGGGCATACGTGAGGATTTCTTGTACTTCCTCATCATTAAATTCGGCGGACAGTTCCTTCCAATCACGATAAATTGTGATCTGCTCTTTGATTCGGCTGTTCAGACCGATGCCGTTTCTCATTACTTTCTTTGCAAGCATACAGTTCCTCCTTCGGGTATGAAAATAGCCTCCGCAGAATTTCTCCTGCAAAGGCTTTTCACAAATTTTCATGATATTATTATATCACATCTTTCTGTAAATGTCATCCACGATTTTACTCATGCCTTTCCATAGAGGAGAAGTGTGAGATGTTGCACAGCACGATTTTTCTTGTTATAGGCTGATGAACGTTCAATTCCGAAATGATCACAGATTTCATAAACATCAGTCTCATGCCAATAAAACTGCTCCAAAACATAGTGTTTATCTTCAGAAAGCATATCCCACGCTGGCTGAAACCATTCCATGTACTCTTGTGCTTGACGATATCGTTCACGCAGAACATTAATTTCATCAATTGCAGCCGTCAGTCTGATTTCACCTGACTGCGGATTGGGCGCATTATGTGGCATATCCGAAAATACTGGACTTCCAATGCTGGTAACGTCATCGTGAATGTTAGCGATTTCTTCATCCGTATGTTCCAGTATGTATTTCATACTGCCGTAGTCCTTAAGAGCATTGATTGCCGCACTCCTTTTGTCTAAATACTGCCAAATCACACTCATTTCTGTTTTACCTCCTCTATTACTGATTTTACTTCATCAACAGATCGAACAATCGCAGCTTTTCCACCACACTTTTGTATTTTGTTGATAACTGATTCCTGCAAAGCCGTAGTCTTGCCTTTTTCCGTCTTGACCTCAAAAGCCACGAATTTTCCACAGTAACAGCAGATAATATCGGGAATACCTGCCGTTCCGTACATACCGCCATGCTCTTTCCAGCAGAAACAATCCGGCACGGTTTTCAGGTATTTCAAAATCGCTCTTACAATATCCGATTCTTTCATTTTTTTCACCTCTTACTCTTTTACTGATTTTACAAGTAAATTACTATTATAATTATAAAAAACGAGAAAATATAAATATGTATATAATAGTAAATATATAAGGAATTACGAAAATCTCACGTAAAGCCTGTAAATGCTGTCAGAAAACAGCGCAGACTATCCCGTGGCTTGATTTTCATCATTTTAATATTTCTGCAAAGCATATCCCTCTCCATGTACGGCGTTTTCCGAGCCTGTCAGCAGCTCTTACAACGGTCGGATAATTGGCTTCCAGTTCATTATTGAAGTTCTGCTGGCTGAAAGGCGTCAAACCGCAGCTGTCACAATATGATTTGTAGCGTTCGAAAAATTCTGTCCTGCCGACTTCTGCATCCATTTTCAATTCACAGCAATCCCTGACAAAAGCAAGCACACTGTTGCTGTCCTCACGGTATTTCTGGAGTTCCTCACGGTTTGCCTGCGTTTCCGAAAACTGAAAATGATTGTTCATCAAACGATGCAGACCTTCCAGTGCAAACAGAAATATGTCGTCCGCTTCGCAACGAAATTTTTCTAAAAGTTCGGGATCACGCTTGTCCTCCGGTACGGAATGATTGAATCTCACAATAATGAGCCTTCGGTAAAATCCCTCGGACTTATCACCGTAGTTCTTCGGTATACTGTTGCAGGAAAACAACAGTCTTGCATAAGGCTGAAAAGAAAACGGATTCTTGTTTTTCTTTTCTACTGTCAGATAATCTTCACCGACCAGCGCCTTGAAAATACCGTTGTCCTCAATGCCTTTTGTGGGCAGTTCCGCACAGATATTTGCCCATTTTCCGAAAAGTTCCGCTGTCTTGAAACGGTCGCTGAGTGCCTGCCATGCAACATTGGACACATTCTCTTTGCCAAGAAGCAGTTCATTCAGCACACGCAGAAGCACAGATTTTCCCGCACCGCCTTTACCGACTATGATAAAGCACTTTTGTGCATGATTGACCGGAATCAGAAAATATCCCAGCATTTCCTGAATGAGCGCTATCTGGTCATCCTCCAGCGACTCATGCAGAAATTTCATAAATCTCGGACACTTTGCACCGGGCGTATATCGGACGTTCAGCTGTACCGTTGACAGATATTTTGACGTATGCTCAGAAAGAACACTGTCCAGAACATTGTAAAGTCCGTTCTGTACATTGATGATATACGGATTGGGATTCAGTTCTCTGATATCCTTCTGCACCTGCATTTTCCATTGTCCTTCGGTATCATTGATCTGAGAAAGCTTTGTGTATCTCGTCATCATTTTTTCACGTACCATATTTCTTGCGGTCAGTTCCGTAATTCCGTGAAACACACCGTTTTCATAGCAATAATACTGCTCCGCCGCATAAAAGACAGGTGCATTCTGCGTCATATATTCCGCAAGAACACCGGGTAGGAATTTTGCACCTCGTTCCGTCATTTCGTACCAATCGGGAATATCCATACCGGACTGATGTTTTTTCGTTTCCGATTTGCTCAAAAAAGTCTTGTAAAGTTCCTTTTGCAGTGAAAGCAGCGGCTTGATGTCTGCATTTTTGAAGCCGAAATACTGCTTCAAATCATAATTGATGATAGATTCGGCAGTCACGCAATCCACATTGTAAAGATAATCAGATACAAAATTTCGTGCCGTCTGCAAGTCCTCCACAACCGCATTCTGAATCTCCTGCTGTCGCAAAATCACACGGATTCCATTTATTGTAAGAGGCTGAAAACACAGTGCCGCAGGAGATTTGCATTTACACTTTCCATCCTTTAATTTTGGACACTGATAACCTTTTTCAGCAATTGTACGGCAAGTCATAGGTTTTGTTCCGCTGCTGAGAAAATGCTGAATTTTCTTCTGCGTTTCTTCAAAGGAATAGTTCGGATACGGCTTGGAATATTGATGTATGACCTCTGTACCGCCGTCAAATACGCTTAAATTTGAAATCATCGCATACCAGTCATGTTCTG